>JAABUM010000143.1_pt1 | contig 142417 bp, 132 predicted proteins | sample 5559161 | NCBI WGS metagenome assembly JAABUM01 (sample SAMN10711868, study PRJNA513369) | rock metagenome | isolation source: Antarctica rocks | place: Antarctica: Victoria Land, Siegfried Peak nord
TCGGCCGGGTGAGCGACGACGACGTGCGGCTCGAGCACTACCTGCAGCACCTGGTCGCGACTCTGCCGGCTTCGCTCGACGGGCTCAAGGTCGTCGTCGACTGCGCGCAGGGCGCGGCGTCACGGCTCGCACCCGAGGCCCTGCGCCGGGCCGGCGCCGACGTCATCGCGATCTTTGCCGATGCCGACGGGCTGCGCATCAACGAGGGATGCGGCGCGACGGCAACCGAAGCGCTGCAGCGGGCCGTCGTCGAGCACGGCGCCGACGTGGGCATCGCGCACGACGGCGACGCCGACCGGTGCCTCGCCGTCGACGCCTCGGGGACCCTTGTCGATGGTGACCAGATCCTCGCCGTCTGCGCGCTCGCCCTGCACGAGCGCGGGCAGCTCGCTGCCGAGACCGTCGTCGCCACCGTCATGAGCAACCTGGGCTTTCATCACGCGATGCGTGACGCCGGAGTGACAGTGCGCGAGACGCCAGTGGGTGACAGGTACGTGCTGGAGGCGATGCGGCAGTCCGGCTACGTGCTGGGCGGCGAGCAGAGCGGGCATGTGGTCTTCCTCGACCACGCCACGACCGGCGACGGCCTGCTAACGGCGCTGCAGCTGCTCGGCCAGGTCGCCGCCTCGGGCCGGACGCTTGCCGAGCTGTGCTCCGTGGTCCACCGGCTGCCGCAGGTGCTGGTCAACGTGCGGACCCGGCGTGAGGCGGCATCCGAGCCCCTCGTGCAGCGGGCCGTCGCGGCTGCCGCGCAGCGCCTCGGCGACCACGGGCGCGTCCTGCTGCGGCCGTCGGGCACCGAGCCGCTGGTGCGGGTGATGGTCGAGGCTCCCACGCAGAGCGAGGCCCGCGCGGTGGCCGAGGAGCTTGCTGGCGTGGTGGCCGAGCACGGGGGCGAGCTCGACGGCTAGCGGGTGCCCCTGCCAGACGGCTCCGGTCCGAGCGCGAGAAAGTCGCGGAGCCAACCGTGGACCGCGGCCATCGTCATGTCGTCCGCACGGCCCGAGTGCCGGTTGACCCGCTCGCGGGAGATGGTGCGCGGCTGCTCCGTCATCGCGAAACTGCGACGCGGGAGGCCTGCGCCGCGCCCTCGGACGACGACGTGGTGCTGCCAGCCCCGGTCGGCCGTCGTGAGCGGAACGACAATCACCAGGTCGGGGACGCTGGCCAGGTAGTCGGCGCCTGCGACCACGAGGGCTGGTCGAAGGCCGCGCTGCTCCCGGCCGCGGATGGGGTCGACGTCGACCCAGACGATGGAGCCGGGCGTGAGGCCCTCACTCACGGTCGGCGCTGTCAGCGGCGGGCCCGTCGGGGACGAGCCCGTCATCGGCGAGACTGTCCCAGTCGGCCGCCTCGTTGACGTAAGCCTCGTTGGTGTCGGCGTCGGCAGTGGCGTATGCGTTGCGAACGCTCGCGAACCTGGCCTGCCGCTCATGCTCGTCCAGCAGCTGGCTGATCAGGCCAGCTGCTGTTCGACCCTCTGCCGCCGCGACTCGGCTGATCCGCTCCCGCAGGTTCTTCTGCACTTTGATCGTGGTGCTGCTACTCGCCGGCATACCAACCAGACTACTGTCGCGCATACCTACGGCAGCTCCAGCACTCGGCAGGTCGTCCGACGCGCCGTAGCCTGGGCGCGGTGTGCGGGATCATCGGCTACGTCGGGAGCAAGCGCGCACTCGACGTCGCACTCGGCGGGCTGTCGCGCCTGGAGTACCGCGGCTACGACTCCGCGGGCGTTGCGGTGCTTGATGCGTCGGCCGCAGGCGGTGCCGTCGTTCTCCGGGTCGAGCGGCGCGCGGGCAAGCTGTCGAACCTGCAGGCGGCACTGACCGCCGACGGCGCCGTCACCGCTGCAGGTGGGGTCGGCTGGACCGGCGGCACCGGCATGGGGCACACCCGCTGGGCCACACACGGCGCCCCCAATGACGCCAACGCCCACCCGCACGTCGACTGCACCGGGCGCCTCGCGGTCATCCACAACGGGATCATCGAGAACTTCGCCCAGCTGCGGGCCGTCCTCAGCGAGCGCGGACACGTGCTGACCAGCGACACCGACACCGAGGTCGTCGCTCACCTGCTCGAGGAACAGATCACCGCCGAGCCGGCCGTCGAGCTGGCCGAGGCCTTGCGCCGGGTCTGCCGGATGCTCGAGGGAGCGTTCACGCTCGTCGTCACCTCGGCCGACCACCCCGATGTCGTCGTCGGCGCCCGCCGCAACTCCCCGTTGGTCGTCGGGTTGGGCGAGGGTGAGACCTTCCTCGCCAGCGACGTCTCGGCTTTCATCGCCCACACCCGAGACGCCCTGGAGATAGCGCAGGACCAGGTGGTGGAGCTGCGGGCGGGCGGGGTGACGATCACGTCCTTCGACGGCGAGCCAGCCGAAGGGACACCGTTTCACGTCGACTGGGACGCGAGCGCCGCCGAGAAGGGCGGCTACCCGTACTTCATGCTCAAGGAGATCGTCGAGCAGCCCCGCGCGCTCGCCGACACCCTGCGCGGGCGGCTCGGCGCCGACGGCCGCATCGCGCTCGACGAGGTCCGCCTGGACGAGCGGGCGCTGCGTGACGTCGACAAGGTGTTCGTCATCGCCTGCGGCACGGCCTATCACGCGGGGCTGATCGCGAAGTACGCCATCGAGCACTGGACCCGGCTCCCATGCGAGGTCGAGCTGGCGAGCGAGTTCCGCTACCGCGACCCCGTGCTCGACAGCCGCACGCTCGTCATCGCCATCAGCCAGAGCGGCGAGACGCTCGACACGCTGATGGCGCTCAAGCACGCGCGAGAGCAGTCGGCCAAGGTGCTGGCCGTCTGCAACACGGTCGGCTCGACCATTCCGCGTGAGTCCGACGCGGTGCTGTACACCCGCGTCGGCCCAGAGGTAGGCGTCGCGGCGACGAAGACCTTCCTTGGGCAGGTGGCGGCGTGCCTGCTCGTCGGGCTGTTCCTCGCCCAGGTGCGGGACGCGGCCTGGACTGACGAGGTACTGCAGCTGGTCGCCACGCTGGAAGGGATGCCCGAGCTGGTGGAGCGGGCCCTCGCCACGGTCGAGCCGGTGCGGGCGCTCGCCCGGGAGCTCGTCGATGCCAAGGCGGTGCTGTTTCTCGGCCGGCACGTGGGCTACCCGGTGGCGCTCGAAGGCGCGCTGAAGCTCAAGGAGCTCGCCTACATGCATGCGGAGGGGTTCGCTGCCGGCGAGCTCAAGCACGGTCCGATCGCGCTGATCGAGCCCGGGCTGCCCGTCGTTGTCGTGATGCCGGGTCTGCGCGGCCGGCCGGTACTGCACGACAAGATGCTGTCCAACATCCAGGAGATCCGGGCCCGCGGGGCGCGCACGATCGTCATCGCCGAGGACGGCGACGAGACAGTCGTGCCCTACGCCGACACGGTGCTGCGGGTGCCGCGGACGCCGACGCTGCTCTCGCCACTCGTGACCACGATCCCGCTGCAGGTCTTCGCCTGCGAGCTGGCGCTGGCGCGCGGGCTCGATGTCGACCAGCCGCGCAACCTGGCGAAGTCGGTCACTGTCGAGTAGTCGGCCGTAGCTCCGCGCGGGGGCGCCCTGCTCTGGCAGGGTGGCGCTGTGGCTGTGGCGGGGGTCGGCATCGACGTCGTGGACGTCGACCGCTTCGCCGCCGCGGTCGCGCGCACGCCGTCCCTGGCCGCTCGGTTGCTGACCGAGGCCGAGCGCGCCGTGCAGCGCCCCGAGCGCCTCGCCGCACGTTTCGCCGCCAAGGAGGCGGTGGCCAAGGCGCTGGGGGCGCCGGGCGGGCTGCGCTGGCACGATGCCGAGGTCGTCGACGCCGGCGGCGGCCAGCCCGGGCTCGTGCTGCGCGGCACGGTGGAGCGGGCGGCGATCGAGCGGGGTATTCACGCCTGGCACCTGTCGCTGTCGCACGATGGGCGGATGGCGGTGGCGCTGGTGGTGGCCGAGTGCTGAGCGCCCACCGGGTGGCTGCCGTTAGCGCGGCCGAGGCTCCCCTGCTCGAGTCGCTGCCCGCGGGCGCGCTGATGGCCCGAGCCGTAGCGGGCCTGGCCGCGGTGTGCGTCCGCCGGCTCGGTCGGGTGTACGGGCGGCGGGTCGTCGTCCTTGCGGGCAGCGGCAACAACGGCGGCGACGCCCTCTACGCCGGCGCCCGGCTGGCGGGGCGCGGTGCCCGGGTCGATGCGGTGCTCGTCGAGCAGCGGTGGCACGAGGCCGCGGCGGATGCGCTCGTGCGGGCCGGGGGTCGGCTGCACCGGGTCTCCGGCGAGGGCGAGTCGGCCGGCCGGGCACTACTCGCGGAGGCCGACCTGGTGCTCGACGGCCTGCTCGGGATCGGCGGACGCGGTGGCCTGCGCGAGCCGGCGGCCTCGCTGGTTCGCGACCTCACTCCTGCCCGGGTGGTCGCCGTCGACTGCCCGAGCGGGGTGGACGCCGACACCGGCGCCGCTTACGGCACGGCCGTCCGCGCCGGGACGACAGTCACCTTCGGCACGCACAAGCCAGGCCTACTGATCAACCCCGGCGCCGAGCACGCGGGCGAGGTGGTGCTGGTGCCCATCGGCCTCGAGCTGTCAACGCCCGATCTGACGGCGCTCGAGGCAGCCGACGTCGCCGCCCGGATGCCGAACCCCGGCCGGGAGAGCAGCAAGTACACCCGCGGCGTGCTGGGGCTGGTCGCGGGAAGCACCGCCTACCCGGGCGCGGCCGCGCTCAGTGCGGGCGGGGCGGTGCGGGGAGGGGCCGGCTACGTCCGCTTCGTCTCCGTGGCGCATCCCGCCGAGCTGGTCCGGCTCCGGCACCCTGAGGTCGTCGTCAGCGCCGTCGAGCCAGGGGACGCCACCGCGGTGCTCGCCGCCGGCCGGGTGCAGGCGTGGGCGGTCGGGCCGGGGATGGGCACAGGCGAGGACAGCGCCGCCGTCGTCGCGGGCATCCTCGGCACCGACCTTCCCGTGCTCGTGGATGCCGACGCGCTCAGCATCGTCGCCACCCGGCCGGGCCTGCTCCGCCGCGATGCCCCGACGTTGCTGACGCCGCACGAGGGGGAGTTCGTCCGGCTGCTCGGCGGCGACGAGGACGAGCTGCGCGCCCGGCTCGCGGCGGACCGGCTCGGGACCGTGCGAGCCGCGGCCGCGAACCTCGGCGTGACGCTGCTGCTCAAGGGCACCACGACGCTCGTCGTGGCACCGGACGGGCGGGCCCGGGTCAACACCACGGGTACCGGCTGGCTTGCCACGGCGGGCAGCGGCGACGTGCTCACCGGGCTCGCCGGGTCGCTGCTGGCCGGCGGCCTCGACCCGCTCGACGCCGGCAGCGTTGCGGCGTGGGTGCACGGACGCGCTGGCAGCCTCTCCCAACCGCCGGTGGCGAGCCTGGACCTGCTCGACACGCTGACCGCCGCGTGGGCCGAGGCGTGCACCGTCGGGGCTCTGCGGGGGGCCCGCGCGTGAGCCAGGATCAGCTCGTCCGGGCCGAGGCGACGATCGATCTGTCCGCCGTCCGTACCTCGACCGCACGGCTGGTCGAGGCCGCGCGCGGCTCGCAGGTCATGGCCGTCGTCAAGGCCGACGGCTACGGCCACGGGATGCTGCCCTGCGCCCGCGCGGTGCTCGATGCCGGAGCGAGCTGGCTCGGCGTCTCGTCCCTGTCCGAGGCCCTCGAGCTGCGGGCCGCAGGCATCACCGCCCCCGTGCTCGCCTGGCTCGCCGCCCCCGGGGACCGCGTGGACGAGGCGGTGGCCGCGGGCATCGACATCTCGGCGAGCGCGACGTGGGCGCTGGACGAGGCAGTCGCTGCCGCCCGTGCCGCGGGGCGCCCGGCCCGGGTGCATCTGAAGATCGACACCGGGCTCTCGAGGGCCGGGGCCACGGCTGCTGACTGGCCGGAGCTGGTAGGCGCGGCGGTGCGGCATCTGGCCGACGGCACCGTCGTCGCCGCCGGGGTGTGGAGTCACTTCGCGCTGGCCGACGCCCCGGCCTCTCCGACAGTCGCGGCGCAGGTGCGCAGCTTCCGCGAGGCGGTCGAGGTCGGCGAACAGGCCGGCTGGGTTCCCGAGGTTCGCCACCTCGCCAACTCGGCGGCCACGCTCGCGCTGCCCGAGGCGCACTTCGACCTCGTCCGCCCGGGCATCGCCTGCTACGGGCTCTCCCCGGGGCCGCTGGTGGGCGAGGCCCGAGCGCTGGGGCTCGTCCCGGCGATGACGCTGCGGGCACCTGTCGCCCTGGGCAAGCGGGTCGCGGGCGGCAGCGGAGTGTCCTACGGCCATCGCTACACCACCCCGCGCGAGACCACGCTGGCCCTTGTCCCGCTCGGCTACGCCGACGGGGTGCCGCGTTCGGCCACGAGCATCGGCCAGGTGTGGATCGGTGGCCGGCGCCGGACCATCGCCGGCACGGTGTGCATGGACCAGTTCGTGGTCGACGTCGAGGACGACCCGGTCCAGGAGGGGGACGAGGTCGTGCTGTTCGGGCCCGGCGATGCGGGGGAGCCGACCGCCCAGGAGTGGGCGGAGGTGCTGGGCACGATCAACTACGAGATCGTCACCCGGATCGGGGCGCGGGTGCCGCGGCGGTACGTGCGATGAGCCGAGCGACACCGATGCTCAGCGCTGTCGAGCGGCTGGCCCCCCTGCGCATCCTGGTCTCCCGGCGCCGGGCGACAGTGCGCGACTGGCCCCCGATCGTCACCTTCGTGCTGCGGACGGCGCTGCAGCGCCCGACGCCGCTCGAGGTGGTTGCCTACGGCGCGAGCCTCGCGGCCGGGCTCGTGAGCGGCATCCGGCTTGAGCACGCCCTGGTACGGCGCCGCCGCCGGCGCCGGGAGAGACCGGCCGAGGCGGCGTTCGAGCCGCTGCCGGGGCGCGAGTACGCCGTCATCACCACCGACGGCATCAGCCTGCACGTAGAGGAGGCCGGCGACCCGGACGCCGCCCTGACACTCGTCTACGTGCACGGTTTCACGGTCACGCAGGAGTGTTGGTGGTTCCAGCGCCGCGACCTGTCCGACCTCGGGCGGGCCGCCTTCTACGACCAGCGCTCGCACGGCCGGTCCGGGCGGGCCGACGCCAGCTCGTGCACCATCCAGCAGCTCGGCGAGGACCTGCACAGCGTGCTCGACCAGTGTGCCCCCACCGGCCCCGTCGTACTGGTCGGGCACTCGATGGGCGGCATGACAATCATGGCCTTGGCCGAGCAGCACCCGGAGCTGTTCGGCGAGCGCGTGATCGGCGTGGCACTGCTGGCGACCAGCAGCGGCGAGCTGGCAACTGTGACGATAGGGTTGCCTGCCCTGGCCAGCAAGGCGCTGCTGCACCTCGTGCCGCTCGCGCCGCAGGCCGGCCGTCGCAGCCAGCTCATCGAGCAGCGCCGTCGCGAGGACACCGACATCGGCTACGTGCTGACCGACCGGATCGCCTACGGCCAGCACTCCTCGCCCACGCTTGTCGGCCTGATGCAGCGGATGTTCGCGCAGTGCAGCATCGAGGCCTTCACCGCCTTTCTGCCGACGTTCTACGACCACAACCGCCGTGAGGCGCTCGCCGGGCTGTCGGCCGTGCCGGTGCTGGTGCTCGTCGGTGACAACGACCTGCTGACGCCCTACGAGCACAACCGCGCCATCGCCGACGAGCTACCGCACTCCACGTTCGCGCTGGTGCCCGGCGCGGGGCACATGGTCATCCTCGAGGAGCCGGGACGGGTGAACGTGGCCGTCCGCTCCCTCGTTCGGCGGGCGCTGGCGGGAGCGGGCAGCCACTCATGACGAGCGCAGCAGCCTCCCCGGCACGTTCCCGCGAGTGGGACGAGCTGGCCGAGCGGATGCGCGGCTGCACCGCCTGCCCGGAGCTGGCAGCAACCCGCATGAGCGTCGTCGTCGGCGCAGCACCCCCCGCCGCGCGCCTGCTGCTGGTCGGTGAGGCGCCAGGGGCAGCTGAGGACGAGACCGGCCGGCCGTTCGTCGGCAAGGCGGGGGTGGTTCTCGACGCCGGGCTGGCGGCGGCTGGGCTATCCCGCTCGGACGTTGCCGTGGCCAACGTGCTGAAATGCCGGCCTCCACGCAACCGGCGGCCGGAACAAGCTGAGGTCGCGCATTGCCGCGGCTGGCTGGAGGCGCAGCTGAAGCTGATCGATCCGGTGCTCGTGGTGCCGCTCGGGCTGACGGCGACGGCGTGGTTCCTCGGCCCCCGCCTGGTGCTCCGCGACGTCCGCGGACGCGTGCACGAGGCCGGCGGCCGCTCCGTGCTGCCCACCTACCACCCATCCGCGGCGCTGCGCTTCGGCCCCCGCGGCGAGCCGATGCGACTGCTGCACGAGGACCTGGCGGCGGCGGCGCAGCTTGTGGCAGCGGCGGCGGCCTGAGGGTGGCTGTGGAGCCGCCGTCGTTGGTACCGCTGGCTGGGCCGGATGCCACCCGCCGGCTCGGGTCGGCCATCGCCGGCCTGGCGCGAGCCGGTGATCTCGTTGTGCTCGACGGTCCGCTCGGCGCCGGCAAGACAGTGCTGGTCCAGGGCATCGGTGCCGGCCTGGGAGTGCGCGGCCCGGTCACCTCGCCGACCTTCGTCATCGCCCGGGTGCACCGCGCCGGCCGTCTACCGCTCGTGCACGTCGATTCCTACCGGCTGCGCGACATCGCCGAGATCGACGACCTGGACCTTGACGCGTCGGTGCAGGAGTCGCTCACCGTCGTGGAGTGGGGCTCCGGCCTCGTTGAAGGGCTTGCCGACGCCCATCTGCGCATCGAGCTCAGCCGACCGCGCGGTGGGGACGAGCCGGGGGACGCCGACGAGCGGCACGCCTGGCTGGTCCCGGTCGGCGGCGACTGGGCCGCACGCCTCAGACGCCTCGAGATGCGTGCATGAGATGGTCCGTGCCGTGAGATTCCGTACCGCGGTCGAGCTGGGCGGCAAGACGGCAACCGGGCTGCGCGTGCCCCCCGAGGTTGTCGCCGCGCTCGGTCCCGGCAAGCGGCACCGGGTGAGCGTGACGATCGGGCCGCACACCTACCGCAGCACGGTGGCAGTCATGGGTGGTGCGTTCTTCATCCCGCTCAGCGCGGAGCACCGCAGCGCGGCGGGCGTGGCTGCGGGTGACGAGGTCGACGTCGACCTCGAGCTCGACACCGAGGTCCGCGAGGTCACCGTCCCGGACGACCTCGCGGCCGCTCTCGACGCGGTCACGAGCGCCCGGCGTGCCTTCGACGCCCTGTCCTACAGCAACAAGCGCCGCTACGTGCTCGGCATCGAGGGCGCGAAGACAGCCGAGACGCGCGCCCGCCGGATCGCGGGGGCAGTCACCGAGCTGGCCGACCCCGGCTGATTCACAACGGGCCGGCACCCCCGGAGGCATCGAGCATCGGGCGCTCCCCGCGCTCCCCGCGCTCGTGGGCGAGCAGGCGCTGCTTGCGCTCGACGCCGCCGCCATACCCGACGAGCTTGCCCGTGCTGCCGACGACGCGGTGGCACGGGACGATGATGCCGACGGGGTTACGCCCGTTGGCCATCCCCACCGCGCGGCTCGCCGAGGGGTTGCCTACCTGCGCTGCCAGCTGCCCGTAGCTGCGGGTCTCGCCGTAGGGGATCGTCTGCAGGGCCGTCCAGACCCGCTCCTGGAAGGGCGTGCCCGCCAGGTCGAGCGGGACGTCGAAGCCCCGGCGATCCCCGGCGAAGTACTCAGCCAGCTGCTGCGCCACGTCGGTGAACGGCGACGGGTCCTTCGGGCCGAAGCGCTCCTGCTCGGGCAGGTGCCGCTGCAGGTCCATGTACATCCCGCACAGCCCGAGGCTCGTCCCGACCAGCGTCAGCGGCCCGAGCGGGCTGTCGACGACGGTGTGCACGCGGGCGCTGGTCCCGGTGCGGATGGCCCGTGGCTTGGTTGCGGCCGTGACTGTCATGCGGGCTCTCTCTCGGTCGGTGCTGGCATCGAGTTGACGGGGTGATCGCCGGTGGCCCACATGTGCTGCACGGCGTAGGAGCGCCACGGTCGCCAGTGCTGCGTCGCGGCCATCAAGGCGGCAGGGGTGGTCGGCAGGCCGAGGGCGCGGGCGGCGATCCGCACGCCGAGGTCGCCGGGCAGAAAGGCGTCGGGGTCGCCGAGCGCACGCATCGCGATCGTCTCGGTCGTCCACGGTCCGATGCCCGGCAGCGCGCCGAGCTGTGCCCGGGCCTGCTGCCGGTCGGCCCCGGCATCCAGGTCGAGGACGCCACTCACCAGCGCAGCGACCAGCCGCTGGACCGTCGTCCGGCGCGAGCGGGGCAGCGCCAGCGCGTCCGGGTCGAGGGCGGCCAGGGCGAGCGGATCGGGGAACAGGGCGTTCAGCCCGCCAGCCGGGTCGGACACCGGCGTCCCGTGAGCCTGCACGAGCCGCGCGGCGTGCGTCCGCGCCGCGGCTGTCGACACCTGCTGGCCGAGCACCGCGCGGACGGCGAGCTCCTGCGGGTCGACAGTGCGCGGGACGCGCCGACCGGGCGCGCGAGCCACGAGCGGGGCCAGCACCGAGTCGGCGCCAAGGGCGGCGTCGACGGCGACCGGGTCGGCATCGAGGTCGAGCAGGCGACGGCACCTGCTGATGGCGGTCGACAGGTCGCGCAGGTCGGTCAGGGCGAGGCGGCAGGCAACGTGGTCAGGTGCTGGCTTCAGCGCGACGATGCCGTGCCCGTGCGGCAGCCGCAGCGTCCGCCGGTAGGCGCCGTCGCGCCACTCCTCGACGCCCGGGACAGCAGTCGCGGCAAGGTGGCCGAACAGGTTGTCGAGGCACAGCGGCTGCCGGAACGGCAGCCGCACCGACACCGTGCCGTGCACTGACACCGCACCCGGAACCGACCCGTCGGTCTCAGCTCGGGAGTGACCCGAGCGGCGGCGGAGCTCGCTCGGGGTGAGGGCGAACACCTCGCGGACCGTGTCGTTGAACTGTCGGACGCTGCCGAACCCGGCCGCCGCGGCGACGTCGTCCATAGCCAGTGTCGTCGTCTCGATCAGTAGCCGAGCGGTCTGCGCTCGCCCTGCCCTGGCAAGTGCCAGCGGACCGGCCCCTAGCTCGGCACGGAGCTGGCGCTCGAGCTGGCGCCGGCTGTAGCCCAGCCGGCTCGCGAGCCCCGGAACGCCGTCACGATCGACGACACCGTCGGCAATCAAGCGCATCGCCCGGGCGGTCAGATCGGCCCGCTGGTCCCACTCCGGCGACCCGGGCGCGGCATCCGGTCGGCAGCGCTTGCAGGCCCGGAAGCCGGCCTGCTGGGCTGCGGCAGCACTCGGGTGGAATCGCATCTTGCCAGGCTTGGGCGGTACCGCTGGACAGCTCGGCCGGCAGTAGATGCCGGTGGTGACGACCGCGGTGAAGAACCAGCCGTCGAAGCGGGCGTCCTTGGACTGCACGGCGCGCAGGCAGCTCGCGGTGTCCTCGTGCACGTGGTCAAGCATGCGGCGGGGAGCGGGCAGAACCTAGCGGTTTCGCGACATCACGACTCCGTGCCGCCATTGACGTCAACCGCCCTTCGCTCGGCCTCCGGCACGGTTGCACTGCGCTCCCTGGCAGCGGGCCGCGGGGCGCGTGCTCTCGGGCGAAAGATGCCGGTTCCCGGGCCGCCATCGTGGGAGCACCGTAGGGAGCGGCGTGCAGATGTGGCGCCGCCGGGGGCGCAGCTAGGGTTGCCCGGGTGCTGCTGCTCGCGCTCGACACGGCCACCCCGGCGTGCGCGGTCGCCGTGTGCGAGGTCAGTGACGGACCCGACCGCCGCATCGCCGAGCTCGCCGCCGACTCCCCGGTCGACGCCCGCCGCTCCGGTGAGCTGCTGGCGCCGACGATCCGCTCCGTGCTCGCCGCCACCGGCATCGGCGCCGATGACCTCGGGGCAGTCGTGGTCGGGCTGGGTCCGGGTCCGTTCACCAGCCTGCGGGTCGGCATCGTCACAGCAGCCTCACTGGGGCACGCCCTCGGCATCCCGGTGCACGGCGTGTGCTCCCTTGACGCGTTCGCCATCGGGTGCCCCGGCCCCGTCGGGGTGGCCAGCGACGCCCGGCGCCGGGAGCTGTACTGGGCGACCTACGAGGGCGGCGAGCGCTCGGCCGGCCCGGCCGTCGCCCGTCCGCCTGCGGTGGCCGAGGCGTTCCGAGCGGCCGGCACCCGGCTCGTGTTAGGCGCTGGGCCGTCTCTGTACGCCGAGGCGTTCGAGGGGCTGACGTCGGCAGACGTGCTCTACCCGTCCCCGTCAGCGGTGGCCAGAGTCGGGGCGCGACTGCTGGGAACGGCTCCGCTGCCGCTCGAGCCGCTGTACCTGCGCCGTCCCGACGCAGCGCCACCGGCGCCACCGGCGGCGTCGCACGTCCCGCGGCCGGTGAGCGCGTGAGTCCGGCTCTCGTCCCGCTGCGCTGGTGGCACCTGCCCGGGGTGGTCGGGCTCGAGCGGGAGCTGTTCGGCGACGACGAGTGGAGCGAGGAGACGTTCTGGTCCGAGCTGGCCCTGTGCGCCCCCACCCTGGAGCATCGCGTGACGCGGCTGTACCTGGCCGCGCTCGGCTCCGGCCAGCTCGCCGGCTACGGCGGGGTGGCGTTCGGCGGGGACGAGGCGTATGTGCAGACGCTTGGCGTCGCCCCCTCGCTGCAGGGTCGCGGCCTCGGCAGGCGGCTCACCGAGGAGCTGCTGACTGCTGCCCGGGAGCAGGGCGCGAGCAGCTGCTGGCTGGAGGTTCGGACGGACAACACCCCTGCCCTGGCCCTGTACGCCGCACTGGGCTTCGTCCGCCGGGGGCTGCGCCGCGGCTATTACCAGCCGTCGGGGGCCGACGCCCTCGTCATGCAGGCGAATCTATGAGCACCGTCCTCGGTATCGAGAGCTCGTGCGACGAGACCGGCGTGGGCATCGTCCGCGACGGTGTGCTGCTTGCCGATGTCGTCGCGTCGTCGGTGCAGGAGCACGCGCGCTTCGGTGGGGTCGTCCCGGAGGTCGCTGCCCGCGCACATGTATCGGCGCTGGTCCCTACCGTGCGGCGCGCACTGTCGGAGGCCCGCGTCACGCTCAGCGAGCTCGACGCGGTGGCCGTCACCGCAGGGCCCGGGCTGGCCGGCGCCCTGCTCGTCGGGGTCGCGGCGGCCAAGGCATACGCGCTCGCGCTCGACGTCCCGCTGCTGGGCGTGCACCACCTCGCCGCCCACGTGGCTGTCGACACGCTCGAGCACGGTCCGCTGCCGCAGCCGAGCATCGCCCTTCTGGTCAGCGGCGGCCACTCGTCGCTGGTGCTTGTCCCCGACCTTGCTGGGCAGCCGGTGCACGTGCTCGGCGCCACGGTCGACGATGCCGCGGGGGAGGCCTACGACAAGGTCGCCCGCCTGCTCGGTCTGCCCTTCCCCGGCGGCCCGCCGCTCGACCGCGCAGCCGCCGACGGCACGGCGACGATCGGCTTCCCGCGCGGCAAGGCCGGTGATGGCAGCCACGACTTCTCCTTCAGCGGTCTGAAGACCGCGGTGGCACGGTGGGTCGAGGCCAGGGAGCGGTCCGGTGAGCCGGTGCCGGTGGCCGACGTCGCCGCCTCGTTCCAGGAGGCGGTTGCCGACGTTCTGACGAGCAAGGCCGTCGCGGCGTGCCGCGAGACCGGCGTCGACACCCTGGTCATCGGAGGCGGGGTGGCAGCAAACAGCCGGCTGCGCGCGCTCGCGGGCGAGCGGTGCGCGGCAGCCGGTCTGCGCCTGCGCATCCCCCGGCCGGGGCTGTGCACCGACAACGGCGCGATGGTCGCCGCGCTCGGCGGGCTGCGGCTCGCTGCTGGTGTGGAGCCGTCGCCCTTGGACCTGGCGGCTGACCCCGGGCTGGTGCTCGCATGAGGAGGCCGGGCTGATGCCCGACGACGACGCAGGGCGGGGCGCCGGACGGACCATCATGTGGGAGGCGCGGGCCGCGGACGGCCGCGGGGACGAGCTGCTGGCCTGGGTGCTCGCGGCAGCGCCGGCGTCGGCGCCGGCCTACCGAGCCGGTGACCGCGTCGTCGTGCTGCTCCCCGCCGGGGCGGATGTGGTGCTCGGGGACCCGGCGGAGGAGTTGCTGGCACGCCCGATACACCGGTGGCCGTTCGACCGCGTCCGGTGACCCCGGTTGACGGAGGGCTCCACATCGGGCTAAGTTGGCACTCAACACCCGAGAGTGCTAACCGCCGGTACTGACCCCGCGACGGCAGCCAGCGGTGCACCTCGACCTAACGTTGTGAGGGAGGCAGTCGTGGCAACAGCCACCAAGGTAGCGATCAAGCCGCTCGAGGACCGCATCGTCGTCCAGCCGTCGGAGGCCGAGCAGGTCACCGCGTCGGGCATCGTCATTCCCGACACCGCCAAGGAGAAGCCGCAGGAGGGCACCGTCCTCGCTGTGGGCCCTGGCCGGTTCGAGGACGGCGCCCGCGTGCCGCTCGACGTCGAGGTCGGCGACACCGTGCTCTACAGCAAGTACGGCGGCACCGAGGTCAAGTACTCCGGTGAGGAGTACCTGGTGCTCTCGGCGCGCGACATCCTCGCGGTCATCGAGAAGTAAGCGCGGCACAGGCGCACCACAGCTACACGGCACCACAGCTAAACGGCACCACACGCTTCACACGAACACCGTTGACCGCCCCGGGTGCCTCGTGCGCCCGGGGCGCTGTCATGAGAGGAACACATGTCCAAGATCCTTGCGTTCAACGAGGATGCCCGCCACGCGCTGGAGCGGGGCGTCGACCAGCTCGCCAACGCGGTGCGCGTCACGCTCGGCCCCAAGGGCCGCAACGTCGTCCTCGACAAGAAGTTCGGCGCCCCGACGATCACCAACGACGGCGTCACCATCGCCCGTGAGGTCGAGCTGAACGACCCGTGGGAGAACATGGGCGCCCAGCTCGCCAAGGAGGTCGCGACCAAGACCAACGACGTCGCGGGTGATGGCACTACCACTGCCACTGTCCTGGCGCAGGTCATGGTGCACGAGGGGCTGCGCAACGTCGCCGCCGGCGCCACGCCCATCGCGCTCAAGCGGGGCATCGACGCCGCCGTCGAGGCCATCTCGACCGAGCTTCTGGCCCGCGCCATCGACATCGAGAGCCGGGACGCGATCGCCCACGTCGCTTCCATCTCGGCACAGGACAACGCCATCGGCGAGCTCATCGCCGAGGCTATGGACAAGGTCGGCAAGGACGGCGTCATCACAGTCGAGGAGTCGCAGACCACCGGCGTCGAGCTCGAGCTCACCGAGGGGATGCAGTTCGACAAGGGCTACATCTCGCCATACTTCGTCACCGACGCCGAGCGCATGGAGGCCGTCCTCGAGGACGCCTACGTCCTGCTCGTCAACGGCAAGGTCAGCGCCATCAGCGACGTCCTGCCGCTGCTGGAGAAGGTTGCGCAGTCGGGCCGGCCGCTGCTGGTCATCGCCGAGGATGTCGACGGCGAGGCGCTGTCGACGTTCGTCGTCAACTCCGTGCGCAAGACGCTGCGGGTCTGCGCCGTCAAGGCACCCGGCTTCGGCGACCGCCGCAAGGCGACGCTGCAGGACATCGCGGTGCTCACCGGTGCCCAGGTCGTCTCGGCGGAGGTCGGGCTCAAGCTCGAGTCCGTCACCCTTGACGACCTCGGCCGCGCTCGTCGGGTGACTGTCGACAAGGACAACACGACGGTCGTCGACGGCGCCGGTTCGGCCGACGACGTCTCCGCGCGCGTCGGGCAGATCCGGCGCGAGATCGAGGCGAGCGACTCGGACTGGGACAAGGAGAAGCTGCAGGAGCGGCTGGCCAAGCTGGCCGGCGGCGTCGGCGTCATCCGCGTAGGTGCCCACACCGAGGTCGAGCTCAAGGAGCGCAAGCACCGGGTCGAGGACGCCATCTCCGCCACCCGGGCTGCCGTCGAGGAGGGCATCGTCCCCGGTGGCGGGTCGGCCCTCGTGCACGCCGCGAGCGTGATCGAGGAGGGGCTCGGCAAGCAGGGCGACGAGCTGGCCGGGGTTCGCCTGGTCCGCCGGGCGCTCGACGAGCCGTTGCGCCGCATCGCCATCAACGCGGGCTTCGAGGGCTCGGTGTCGGTCGCGAAGGTGCGCGAGCTGCCGATCGGCTCCGGGCTCGACGCAGCCACGGGTGAGTACGCCGACCTCATGGCCGCGGGCATCGTCGACCCGGTGAAGGTGACGCGGTCAGCCGTCGCCAACGCCGCGTCGATCGCCTCGATGCTCCTGACCACCGAAGCGCTCGTCGCCGACAAGCCCGAGAATCAGGACGGGCCTGCCGGGGGCGGTCACGGTCACGGCCACGGGCACGGCCTGGGGTACTAGAGCGACAGGCAACGCCAGGGGCCCCGGACGCGCTGCGTCCGGGGCCCCTGGCGTTGGACGCGAGCTGGTAGACACCGGACACCGTGATCGTTTGCCCTACGCTCGCCTCGTGGCTGCGACCCCTGCCCTCGTCGACCACGCTCGGCAGCTGGCGTTCCACCGGTCACCCGCCGCGGCGCTCGGCGAGCTCGAGCAGCTGGCTGCCGCGGCGTGCGGCACAGCTGTCGAAGCCGAGCTGACCTGGCTCGTCGCCGTGACGCTCGGCGGCCTCGGGCGTTTCGCCGACGCTGTCGGCCAGGTGGAGCCGCTGCTGGCGGACGAGCCGGCAGACCCGCGGGTGGCAGCCCTGGGCGCGGCAACGCTGGCCTCGCTGCTGCGTCAGGTCGGCCGGCACGCCGAGGCCGAGGTGCACGACGAGCAGGGGCTGCAGCGGGCCGCCGGTCTGGGCCCGGCCGGCATCGAAGCGCTGGTCGACTGCCAAGTGGGCCTGGTGGCCGATGCCGTGGGACTGCCCGATCTCGCCCTCGCGCAGGAGCGGCTGGCAGCAGTGCCCGCCCCGGCACCGGGACTGGCAGGGCTGCTGTGGCGCCCGTGGCTGCGCGCCCGGTGGGTCAGCGCCGAGGTCGCCCTGCTGTGCGGGCGGTCGCACGAGGCCGCAGCCGCCGGTGCGGCCGCAGTCGCTGCGGCACGTGACGCGGATGCTCCCCGGCATCTGGCCAAGAGCCTGCTGTTTCTCGGGGTCGCCACGGCACAAGACGGCGACCGGGCAGCCGGCGTACTCCACCTCGAGCAGGCTGCCCGGCTGGCCGGCGACATCGGTGCGCTGCCGCTCGTGTGGCCTGCCCACGCCGTGCTGGCGCAGCTGCTGGCCGGCGACGAGCGGGCCGCCGCCCGCCACCGGACCGCGGCCGGGCGGGCGGTGAGCATCCTCGCCGAGCGCCTGCCAGCCGAGTGGCGGGAGCCGTGGCTGCAGGGGCCCGATGTGGCCTGGCTGGTCAGCTGAGCCGCCGCGCCGTTGGTCCGATCGTCCGCTACCGCGGCGCATCCCATGACATGAGCGGGCGGCGATGGACAGCCCCCAGGCGGGTGAAACTTGATCCACCGCTTGCCGCGCCGATTGGTCGCCTGAGAGGCGGACGAGGCGATGGCGACGACGAGCACGGTGCGAGCGGTGGAGGTAGCGCACCAGCTGCCGATGCCGTGTGCCGCCTGCTGGGCCACCACGGCATCGACGCGCTACCGGCTGTCCTCGGGCTCGTCGGACGCTCCGTCGGCGCGACCGTCAGCTTCCGCCAGACCCCAGGCTCGCGGGAACACGCTCCTCCCGTCCCCGGCCCGCGGCGTTCCGCAGACGTCGTCGAGCTGCCGGTCGCCGGGCGCGGGCGCACGTACGGCGCTCTGCTGGTCGAGACCTCGGGAGTCACTGCCGCCGACGACGCCATCGAGCTGCTCCAGGGCACGGCGGACGCGCTCGCCCTCGCCCTGGCGGCCGCGCCACGCCTCGACAGAGCTGCAGCCGTGGCGGCCCTGCTGCGGCTGGAGGAGGACGAGCGCGGGGAGCTCGCACACCACCTGCATGACTCGCTGGTGCAGTCGCTGGTCGCGGCCCGCTACCTGGCCGATCTCGCGCACCGCAGCCATCAGAGCGCGGGCGCACAGGACGACCCGACGGCGGCCGTGCAGGAGGCGGTGCAGGCAGCGCTGCGCGACGGGCGGCACCTGCTGGCCCACCTGCGGCCGCAGGTGCGGGACGGGCGCGCGCTGGCTGCCGCGCTGCGCGGCCTGCTCCCCTCTACAGATGCCGACCGCGTGGTGGTCCTGCCTGCCGTTCCGGACCCGCTGCCCGCCACCGTTGGCGCCGCCGCGTTCCGGTTCGTCCAGGCGGCGGTCAACGACCTGCTCGAGCGCGGGTTCGAGCCGGGGCTGGTGCACGTGACGTTGACCCGCGGGCATCTCGAACTGTGGGTGCGTGGTGAGCCGGCCAGGACCCCACCGGCGGTCTACCCGCCGGGTCGATGGGTGGCGGCCGTGGCGTCGGGGCGGCCGGGGGCGCTGAGGCCCGTGGTGCCGAGCTGTCCGGCGCGCGGGGGCTCATGTCATGGGGCAATCGGATGCGCCTGCTTGGCGGGGGCACCCGGACCGATGAGCTCAGCGCTCACGCGTGGCTGCCGCTGTCCGATGGGTCTGTGTTGACCGATTCGTCCGATCAACCGCCGCGTCCGACAGCTGGACGGGCGCAGAGGGGCCCTAGCCCGGACAGTCGCGAAGGAGAGCTGTGACCACCGTCCTGATCTGCGACGACCACCGCATCGTGCGGGAGGGGCTCAAGCACTTCGTCGAGGCCGTCCCCGGCGTCCAGCGGGTGGAGACGGCAGCAACCGGCGAGGAGGTCCTCGCCCGCTACGACGTGGAGCGGCCCGACCTGGTGCTGATGGATGTGCAGATGCCCGGGCTCGGCGGGCTGGAGACCACGCGCCGCCTGGTCAAGGCCCACCCCGACGCGCGGGTGATCATGCTGACCGCGGCCGCGGACCGGGAGCACGTCGCCACCGCCGTCGCGAACGGGGCCACCGGGTACCTGCTCAAGGACGTCTCACGCGAGCAGCTCTGCGCCGCCGTCGCCAACGCGCTGGCCGGCGAGGACCTGGTCGCCCCCTCCATGCGACGGGCGATGGCGGAGCGCGCGGCTACCTCCCGCAACGGTGACGGCGCGACAGCCTTGACCGAGCGCGAGCTGCAGGTCCTGCGCGGCATGGCCGCCGGGCGGTCGAACGCAGAGATCGGCCGCTCGCTCTACCTGTCGGAGGACACGGTCAAGACCCACGCCCGCCGGCTGTTTCGCAAGCTCGGCGTGAACGACCGCGCGCAGGCCGTCGCCCTTGGCTTCCGTCGCGGCTTCGTCACCTGACGGCGGCACCACAGGCGGCTCTCGCGCGCACGCCAGAGCGCGCTTAGCGGCCCGGGGTCTCCGGCTCGGCGCCCTCGGCCGCTTCTAACACGCCGTCGCAGTAGCCCTGGGCGTAGTCCCAGCTGACGTAGCTGGACTCATCGGGCTCGAAGGCAGGCTCGTGCACGCGCGTCGTCCCATGTTCGAGCAGGTGCCGCAGGTTGCCCATCAGCAGTGCCCAGTCGAAGTAGTGCGGCTCCTCGCAGTCCTCGCAGTCAACGACGAGGCCACGAGTGCCACGGGGCTCGAGCAGGGTCCGGAAGACCTCGAGGTCGCTGAGGTCGGAGACGACCTCCTCGCGCTCCTGCGCGGTGAGCGGGGGATCGTCGCTGCCGACGTGCTCGAGTTCGGCCGCGGGATCCGCGGGGTCGCCGGCGAAGGGATCGGCGAGCTCGTCGTCCGCCACCTACACCCCTTTTCGCTCTCTGGACCCAGCGCGTTGTCCGCCCTCAGACGGTGCGCTTTAGGCTACGCGGACGGCCCGTCGAAGCGCCCTCGACTGCCCGTCTGAGGTAAGTTGAAACTACGAGGCCGTCGCCGTGAACCGGTGGCGGCTCTTCTGCTTTCACCGGCGCGAGCACCCCGAGAAAGGGGTCACTGATGGCAGAGATCGAGATCGGCATCGGCAAGTCAGGCCGCCAGGCGTACGGGTTCGACGACATCGGGATCGTCCCCTCCCGGCGGACCCGCGACCCCGAGGACGTGTCCATCTCCTGGGACATCGACGCCTTCCGGCTCGGGCTGCCGCTGCTTGCCAGCGCGATGGACGGTGTCGTCTCGCCGCGCACCGCGATCGAGATCGGCCGGCTGGGCGGGGTGGGGGTGCTCAACCTCGAGGGGCTGTGGACGCGCTACGCCGACCCCGAGCCGCTGCTCGAGGAGATCGCCACGCTCGACGACGAGATGGCCACCAAGCGCATGCAGGAGATCTACGCCGAGCCGATCAAGCCCGAGCTGATCGGTGAGCGGGTCCAGCAGATCAAGGACGCCGGCGTCACCACTGCGGCGAGCCTGACCCCGCAGCGCACCCAGGACCTGCACAAGATTGTCCTCGAGGCCGGCGTCGACATCTTCGTCATCCAGGGGACGGTTGTCAGTGCCGAGCACGTCAGCACCCGCAGCGAGCCGCTCAACCTCAAGCGCTTCATCGCCGACCTCGACGTCCCCGTCATCGTCGGCGGCTGCGCGTCGTTCTCGACGGCCCTGCACCTGATGCGCACGGGCGCGGCCGGCCTGCTGGTCGGTGTCGGCCCCGGCCACGCGTGCACCACCCGCGGCGTGCTCGGGCTGGGCGTGCCGATGGCGACAGCGATCGCCGACGCTGCGGGCGCCCGCATGCGCTACCTCGACGAGTCGGGCGGGCGCTACGTGCACGTCATCGCCGACGGCGGGATGCGCACCGGCGGCGACATCGCCAAGGCCGTGGCCTGCGGCGCTGACGCTGTGATGATCGGCTCGCCGTTGGCGAAGGCCATCGAGGCGCCGGGGCGCGGATACCACTGGGGGATGGCGACCTTCCACCCCGATCTGCCGCGGGGCACCCGGGTCAAGTCGACCACGATCGGCACGCTGAAGGAGATTCTTATCGGCCCGGCGCCGGTCAACGACGGCTCGATGAACCTGATGGGCGCGCTGCGTACGTCCATGGCGACCACGGGCTACGCCACCCTCAAGGAGTTCCAGAAGGCCGAGGTCATGGTCGCGCCGGCTCTGCAGACCGAGGGCAAGAGCCTGCAGCGCACGCAGGGCCTCGGGATGGGCCGCTAGGCGCGTCTCCGCCGCCGCCTTCTGCACACAGAGCGGCCTTGGCGAGGTCTGGAGGCCGCTCCCAGACTCGCTCTGTGTCCAGAAACGGCTGACGTGCACACAGAGCGGTCCCTGCGACGCCCGTACGGGCCCCCTAGCTGGGTCTTCTGTGTGCAGCCCGGTCAGCCGACGGCCGCGGCGCGTTCCGCCGCCGAGCTCTCCTCGGTCCCGAACTTGACGTGCCGTGCCTCGGTGCCGACTGCCGCGAGGATGATCACGGCGATGAACACCGGGACGATCGTCCAGGCCAGCGCGAACGTGTAGCTGTGCGTCTTGGCCAGGTGCTCCTGGATGGGCAGGTTGAACGCGGCGAAGCAGTTGCCCAGCTGGTAGGTCACGCCCGGGTAGAACCCGCGGATCTCGTCCGGCGACATCTCCGACAGGTGCGCGGGAATCACGCCCCACGCCCCCTGCACGAAGAACTGCATGACGAACGAGCCGAACGCCAGCACCCCGAACGACGTGCCCAGCGCGCCGGAGAACACGGGCACGACGAACAGGCCGAGGAATGCCGCGACCATGACGATGCGGCGGCGACCGAAGCGCTGCGACGCGGTGCCGAGCAGGGTCCCGCCGATGATTGCGCCGATATTGAAGATGATCGTGACGTAGAGCGCGGAGTGGGTCGAGAAGCCCTCGCCCTTCTTGAGGAACGTGCTGTAGATGTCCTGGGTCCCGTGGCTCATCCAGTTGAACGCCGTCATCAGCAGCACGAGGTAGACAAAGCGCTTGAGGATGGCGGGCTGGCGGAACACCGTGCTGGCGCTCACCTTGGTCGAGACGACTCGCTCGTGCGTGCGCTGCCATGCCTCGGACTCGCCGACCTTCGACCGGATGTAGAGCGAGACGAGCGCCGGGAGCAGCGAGAACGCGAACAGCCCGCGCCAGGGCGTTACGCCGATGTCGTCGAACAGGGGCAGCAGAACCAGGTAGCCCACTGCTGCGAGCAGGTAGCCGCAGGCGTAGCCCTGCTGCAGCACCCCGCTGTAGAAGCCGCGGCGCTCTGCCGGCACCTTCTCCATCGCAAGCGCGGCGCCCAGGCCCCACTCCCCGCCCATCCCGATGCCGTACAGCAGCCGGAGGATGAGCAGCACCGTGAAGTTGGGTGCGAACGCGCACGCGAAGCCGACGATGGAGTAGAAGGTGACGTCGACCATCAGGGGGCGCCGGCGCCCGACGGCGTCGGCCCAGCGGCCGAACAGGAACGCGCCGATGGGCCGCATGAGCAACGTTGCCGTCGTCAGGAAGGCCATGCGGGTCAATGAGACACCGAAGTCCTTCGCGATGTCGGCGTAGACCAGGACGACGAGGAAGTAGTCGAAGGCGTCCATCGTCCAGCCGAGAAATGCTGCGGTGAAAGCATTGCGCTGGTCGGGGGTCAGGCCCCGCTCGGACTGCGGCTGCATCGCTGTCGACATGCTGTGGCACCTCCGGGGTCGGTGCCTAACGTTGTACGCCCTGCGACCTCAGCCCGCCACAGAGGCCACGCTCTGCGTGGCGGGCGTCAGGGGCGACGGCCGCGGCGCCGACCGGTTGCCTGCCCCCGCCGGCCCCACCGCTGCTGGCGTTGCTGCTGCCCACGGGAGCGCTGGTGCAGCAGGGCGCCGGTGCGCTGCAGCTCGGTCGACACGCGCGAGGAGCGGCGGCGCGCCTCCAGCCAGCGACCGATTGCGGCGAGGAGCCGGCCGAGTAGTGGAACGGCAACGACCATGAACAGCCACTGTCGCAAACGGGACGAGAGCAAGAACCACACGTCGCTGCTCTCCCCGCACGGCGCCGCCTCAACCGGACACGTACTCTGCGTGACGGCACGAACACGCAAGAGGGCCGTTAGCGCTGGTCACTCTAGAGTCGACGCGCGTGGGTCGATGGGTCGTCGGACTCAGAACACGACGGGGAGAGGCATGTCAACGCCACAGAGCGGCGATCAGAGCGACCAGTACGGCCAGCAGCCCTACGGCCAGGCCCCGTACGGCCAGCAGCCCCAGTACGGCCAGCAGCCCCAGTACGGCCAGCAGCCCCAGTACGGCCAGCAGCCTCAGTAGGTCCAGCAGCCCTACGGCCAGCAGCCCTACGGCCAGCAGCCTCAGTACGGCCAGCCGTCCTTCGGTATGCCGCCCGAGATGCGCGGCCAGCTGGCCGGGTGGGGGAGCCGGGTCGGCTCGTTCCTCATCGACGCTCTGATTGCGTTCGCGATCTGCCTGGTGGGCGGGATCCTCGGGAGCGTGATCGGCGGCACCATCGGTGCGCTGCTGCTCGTGCTCGCTTTCCTGGGCGGGTTCGCCTTCCAGATCTGGAACTGGGTGCAGCAGGGCAAGACGGGCCAGACCATCGGCAAGAAGCAGCTGCACACGCGGCTGGTGCGCGAGATCGACGGCCAGGTCGTCGGCGCCGGCACGTCGGTCGGCCGCGGCTTCCTGCACATCATCGACGGCCTGCCGCTCTACCTGGGCTACCTGTGGCCGCTGTGGGACGCGAAGAAGCAGACCTTTGCCGACAAGATCGTGCAGACCGTCGTCGTCAAGATCTGACCGGCGCAGCCGCCCGCCGGCGGCCGGCCCGACCGTCGTAGGGTCGTCGCCATGTCCGGTGCCTCCGACCCCACGCTCGACACAGTTCTCGTCGTCGACTTCGGAGCCCAGTACGCGCAGCTGATCGCCCGCCGGGTGCGCGAGTGCCACGTCTACTCCGAGATCGTCCCGTGGTCGATGCCGGTCGCCGAGATGCTCGCCAAACAGCCGCGGGCGATCATCTTGTCCGGTGGTCCGAAGTCGGTGTACTCGCCCGGCGCCCCCGGCATCGACCCCGCGCTGTTCGACGCCGGTGTCAGCACGCTCGGCATCTGCTACGGCCACCAGGTGATGGCTGCCGCGCTCGGCGGCACCGTCGAGCGCACCGCGCTCGCCGAGTACGGCGCGACTCGCCTCGACGTCCGGACCCCCGGGGTGCTGTTCGCCGGGCTGCCCGCTGCGCAGCAGGTGTGGATGTCGCACGGCGACACCGTTACCGCAGCGCCCGGCGGCTTCACAGTCACCGCATCGACCGCGGCTACGCCGGTCGCGGGGTTCGAGGACCCGGCCCGCGGCTTGTACGGCGTGCAGTTCCATCCGGAGGTCATGCACAGCGAGCGCGGGGTCGAGGTGCTGCGCCACTTCCTGCACGCCGCGGGCTGCCGGCCGACCTGGACGATGCTCAACATCGTCGAGGATGCTGTCGAGGCGGTCCGCGCCCAGGTGGGGGCGGGGCGGGCGATCTGCGGGCTGTCTGGCGGGGTCGACTCGGCTGTTGCCGCCGCGCTCGTGCAGCGCGCTATCGGCGACCAGCTGACCTGCGTGTTCGTCGACCACGGCCTGCTGCGCAAGGGAGAGGCCGAGCAGGTCGAATCCGATTTCGTCGCCTCCACCGGCGTCGATCTCGTCCACGTGAAGGCGACCGATAGGTTCGCCTCGGCGCTGGCTGGCGTGACCGATCCGGAGGCCAAGCGCAAGGCGATCGGTCGCGAGTTCATCCGCGTGTTCGAGGAAGCTGCTCGTGACATCGTTGCCGGCACTGAGGGCGGGATCGACTTCCTAGTCCAGGGCACGCTGTACCCGGACGTCATCGAGTCCGGCTCACCCACCGCCGCGAAGATCAAGTCGCATCACAACGTCGGCGGCCTGCCGGAGGACCTGCAGTTCGCACTGGTCGAGCCGCTGCGGACGCTGTTCAAGGATGAGGTGCGGCGGGTCGGCGAGGAGCTCGGGCTGCCCGAGGAGATCGTGTGGCGCCAGCCGTTCCCCGGCCCGGGGCTCGGTGTGCGCATCATCGGGGAGGTCACCCCCGAGCGGCTCGAGCTGCTGCGCGACGCCGACGCCGTCGTGCGCGAGGAGATCACGCGGGCTGGGCTCGACCGCGAGATCTGGCAGGTGTTCGCCGTGCTGCTCGGCGACGTGCGCTCGGTCGGCGTGATGGGTGACGAGCGCACCTACGGGCACCCCGTCGTGGTGCGCGCCGTGACCAGCGAGGATGCGATGACCGCCGACTGGGCGCGCCTGCCCTACGGCGTGCTGGAGCGGATCAGCAACCGCATCATCAACGAAGTACCCGGCATCAACCGCGTTGCCTACGACGTGACGTCCAAGCCCCCGGGCACCATCGAGTGGGAGTAGGCCCGCTCTGACTGGCGGAGTCAGGCCTGGGGCGGCGGGACGAACGAGGCCGCCAGCTGCTGGAACTGCGGCTGCGAGGCGGCCCAGTCCGCGTCGGTCGTCTGCCAGTAGAGCGCATGGGCCGTCTTGCCGTCGACAACGCCGCGGTCGAGCACGTGCAGGGTCACGGAGCCGGAGCGGAAGGTGAACTCCCAGTCGGCCGACCGCTGGCCTGTGGCGCCATCGCTCGGGGAGATCCTGATCCGCTGGTAGCCAGAGACCTGCCGGGCGAACGTGGGCTCGTAGCTGTACCAGTCGGCGATCGCGGACGGGTGCGCCTGGGCGCCGATCTCGATGCGGAGCAGCCGACCGGTGGTCGGGTCGCGCAGGTCCACCTGGTCGGCCGTGATGCCCTGGCCGGCCGACCAGCCGGCCGGCTGAGCGACCGACCAGCCATAGCGCGGGTTGCGATAGGTCTGCGAACCGGCTGGGACCACTGCGGCGGAGGCCGAGGGGGACGCTGATGCGGACGGCGGAGGCGACGCCGAGACCGACGGCGAGGTTGACGGTGTCGAGCGCCCCGGGCTGGGAGTAGCGGACGCGGCTGCGCCTGCTCCTGCGACGGGCGCCTGGCTCACGGGCGCGAAGCTCTTGGCGCCCGGCAGCTTGTGCGTGCTGCCCGACATCAGGGCGACCGCCGCCACGAGGAGCGCTGCGAGGGCTGCGACGCCGCCGAGTACTGCCCCGGCCTTACGCCGGCGGTGGCGGTCGTGCTCGGTCACCTGGACCGCACCGACCGTGCGGCCAGCGGGGACAGAGACAGGGCCACGAACTGGAGCGACGGGGCGCGGGGGAACCCGGCGCGGCTCGACCCGGCGAGGCGGCACCGGGGCGGTCACCGGGGCGGTCACCGGGGCAGTTACGGGCGTCTGTACCGGCTCCAGGGGAGCAACAGGTGGCGCGGCTGCTGCGGCGACCGCTGAGCCGGCGGCCACTGCTGCGCCTCCTGCTGCGAAGGCTGCTGCTCCTCCCGCGACCGGCTGCTGAGCCACTGGCCGCTGAGCCACTGGCCGCTCAGCCGCCGGCCGCTCAGCCACTGCCGCCGCTGGCGGCAACGGCGCGAGCACCGTCGTACGCTCGCCCACCCGCTCCGGTCGCGTCGTAGCCGCCGGCACGACAGGTGCCGGCGCGGACGAGGCGATCGCCGCGCGCAGCCGCCGCTCGAGCTCGGCCACGCCCGGTCGCTCGGCGGCGCGCCGGTCGAGCAGATCGGCGAGGATGGGAGCGAGGGCACCAGCGCGCTGCATCGGCCGGCGGTTGTTGTCGGCCACCGCAGACAGCACCGCGAGCGAGTTCTCCCCCGCATACGGCGGCTCGCCCTCGACCAGCGTGTACAAGGTGGCTCCGAGTGACCACAGGTCGCTCGAGGGCGTCGCCTTCCCGCCGCGCGCCCGCTCGGGAGCCATGTAGGCGGGCGATCCCAGGAGGACACCGGTGGAGGTCAGCGAGGGGTCGCCGGCGGTGGAGGCAATGCCGAAGTCAGTGAGGCGCACGCGGCCGGTGTCGTCCAGCAGCACGTTGGCGGGCTTGACGTCGCGGTGCAGCACCCCGCCCGCGTGCGCTGTCCGCAGGGCGTGCAGCAGGGCAACGCCGACCTCGCCGGTGCGGGTGGGCGACATCGGCCCGTCCTCGCGCACCACCTCCGCCAGGGAGCGGCCGTGCACGTACTCCATGACGATCCAAGGCTGCTCGTCCTCGCGGACGACGTCGAAGACGGTGACGAGCGAGGGGTCGTGCAGGCGGGCCGCGGCACGGGCCTCACGCAGCACCCGCTCGAGCATCGTCGCGCGGTCCTCGACGCCCACCCCGGTCGGCAACAGGAACTCCTTGACCGCCACGGCTCGGCCCAGCAGCTCGTCCTCGGCAGCCCACACGACACCGGAGCCCCCGCGGCCGAGCGGGGTGCGGAGTCGGTAGCGGCCGTTGACGAGGCGGTTGGCCTCCGACATCGGCGCGGCTGTCACCTGTGGGGTGTGCCCGGCGGTGATGGAGCGGAACCTGCTCGACGCTGAGGCGCACGTGACACTGCGTTGCCGAAGTGGTACGGCCCGCTGTGCCGAGGGTTGGGCGGCGGCACAGCTCTCACGGTTGGGGTTAGTCGCTCCCGCGTGTCAGCAACGCGCCCCGCGAGGGCCGCGAGCGCGGGCTGACCGGCGGCCGGTCAGCCCGCGTCGGGCGCCGGAGTGGGCAGCTCGGCATACGGCAGGTTGATCAGCGCGTTGTACATCGACCGCCCCCAGACCAGAGCCGGGACGTCCCCGCCGAACACGTGCGCGTACGTCTGGCCGCCGATGGTGATGTTGGTCAGCGGGTTGCCGGTCTGCCCTCGTGGATCGAGCAGCTCGACAGCGGCCGAGAGCTGCGGCGTGTAGCCCACGAACCACGCACTGCTGAACTGCTCAGCCGTCCCTGTCTTGCCGGCCGCCGGGCGCCCGATAGTTGCCGCATTGGGGTATCCGGTTCCGTTCGTCAGCACTCCCTCCAGCACGCTCGTCACCGTGTCGGCGACGTCGGAGGAGATGACCTGGCGGCAGGGCGCAGGCCCGGTGAAGGCGACGGGCTGTCCAGTCGGTGAGGTGATCGAGGTGACCGGCTTGGGGTCGCACCGCAGCCCGTGGGCCGCGAGGGTTGCGTAGGCGGTCGCCATGTCAAGCGGGCTGACCGGAAAAGTGCCCAGAGTGAGCGAACCGTCGCCCGGTCCAACCTTTGCGAGCCGCTCGGCCGGGATCCCCAAGGTGCGTGCCGTCGCCGCCACGTTGAGCACGCCGACCTTCTCCTCCAACTGAACGTAGAAGGTGTTGACGGACTGCCAGGTCGCCCTCGGGATCGTGTAGTCGGCGGCCTCGTCGGGCTCGGCGTTGCTGACGCCGTCGGCGCAGGACGCGCCCGGGTTGGCGGGGTCGCGGTTGCTGTTGGCACCACCGAAGGCGTAGATCTTCGATACGTAACACGCCGGAGCATTGATCGACGTCGACAGCGGCAGACCCTGAGCGACAGCTGTGGTGAGGGTGAAGACCTTGAACGTCGACCCAGACCCGGTGACCGGGCTGGTCGGTAACGGGATCGTCGTCTGCCCCGCACCCGTCCCGTAGTCGCGGTTGACGGCCATCGCCACCACCTCGCCGGTGCCTGGCTTCACCATCACCTCGGCCGCAGCAGCGCGGTTGTTTTTTTCGACTACTCCGTTGATCGCCTGCTGGGCAGCCCGCTGAGCGGTCGGGTCGAAGCTCGTCTTGATCGTCAGACCGCCGGCAAGCAGCCGGTGGTCGCGCTCAGCCTTGCTGCTGCCCAGGGCGGGGTCGCTGCGCAGCTTCTGGCGCACGTAGTCGCAGAAGAAAGGAGCCTGCGACCGGATGCAAGGGTCGGCTGCAGGAGAGGGCAGAGTCGGGTGCAGCCCCAACGTCTGGCGGGCCGCCGCCTCCTGCGTGGCCGTGATGTCGCCCAGCTGGCGCATCCGGGCCAGGACCTCGGTGCGGCGAGTGGCAGCGGCCTGGGGATGCCGCAGCGGGTCATACTGCGACGGCCCCTGCACCAGGCCGGCCAGCACCGCCGCCTGCGGCAGCGTCAGCTGCTCGACGGTCTCCCCGAAGTAGCGCTGCGCGGCCGCCCCGATGCCGTAGGCGTTGTTGCCGAAGTAGGCGATGTTGAGGTAGCCCTCGAGGATGCGCGACTTGGGCCAGCGCTGCTCGAGCGCGAGCGCGTATCGGGCCTCACGCACCTTGCGCGTCAGCGACTTGCCCGTCGCCGCCTGCTGCTGGTCAGGTGTCGAAGCCGCGTCGAGCAGCACGTTCTTGACGTACTGCTGGGTCAGGGTCGACCCGCCCTGCTCGACCCCGCCCGCCTCGGTGTTCTTGAGCGCCGCCCGGGCAAGGCCCTTGTAGTCGACGCCGTGATGGGTGTAGAAGCGCGAGTCCTCGATGTCGACGATGGCCTGCTGCATCACCTTGGGCACCTGCTCGATGCGAACAGGCACCCGGTTCTCGGCGCCGTGTAGCACTGCCAACGGCTTGCCGTCTGCGCCCAGGATCCGGCTGTCGACGCCGAGTACGGGGTCGGGCAGGTCGGTCGGCAGGCCGTCGAAGCGGTCGGCCGTGGTCTTGGCCGCGAGGCCGGTGCCGAGCACGAACGGGGTGGCGAGCATCGCCACCATCAGCCCGGCAGCGGCGAGCAGCGCGAGCAGCAGCGCCAGCCCGGATGCGCGCCTGCCGCTGTGGTGCTCTGCGCTCACGTTGGCGTGGACTCCCCGGCTGGTAGGCGGCAGCGGTCACGATGCGCTCGCATGCGAGGCCCGGCTGCCTCTCCAGAGTACCGATGCGACTCGCCCGAGCGGGGTTGACCTTCCGGCCGCTTAGCTGCCGGGATGACGTGCTATTCGCCGGTGTCGAGCACCTGGAAGCCCTCGGCGAGCCGGCCGGGCGCGAGCCTGCCGGCGAAGGCCACTCCCCCCATCCAGCTGCGCAGCAGGCCCTCGAGGTCGTCCATGTGCTCGGTCTGTGACACGTGCGCCCGCAGGGCGGCGAGCTTCGCGTCGAAGACGTCGGTCGCATCGACGTAAGTGGTGGTCCGCCCGTCCGGCGCGCCCTGGAGCCACACCTCCGGCACGACCCAGGCCTCGAGCCCCTCGTCCGCCAGCAGCTCGGGATAGGCGAAGGGGTTGCGGGCGTCGGGGTAGACGGCGCACAGCGCGGCCTCACCAGTGGCGAGGTGGTCCGGGTGCGAGGCGAAGACCCGCTCGAAGTTGCGTTCGGGCGAGGGCGCCAGCACCCGCTGCGGACGCACCCGGCGGATCTGGCGCGCGAGGTCGCGCCGCAGGGCGAGGTCCGCGACCACCTGCCCGTCCCGGTGCCCGAGGAAACTGACGTCCGCGACGCCCACAGCGGCAGCGGCAGCGCGCTGCTCCCGCTGCCGGATGCCGGGGATGTCGGTGCGGTCAACAGCCGGGTCGAAGCCACCGGCATCGCCGTCGGTCACGATGCAGTAGGACACGGCGATGCCGCTTTTCACCCAAGTGGCGATGGTCCCCGCCGCCCCGAAGTCGAGGTCGTCCGGATGCGCGGCGATGGCCAGGGCGCGCTCCACCTGAGCGTCGTCGAGGGGCATGAGATGCACGGTAGCCAGACGGCGACCGGACGCGGCCCGGCGCTCGCGCCCGACCCCGCGTGGCGCTCGCGCCAGACCCCCACTCGAACGTACGATCGACACCTATGACGGCCGTCACCCTCCCCGACACCGCACCGGTCTCCGACCGGACCGAGCGGCTGCTGGCCGACCTCAACCCGCAGCAGCGCGAGGGCGTCGTGCACGAGGGCGGGCCGCTGCTCGTTGTCGCTGGCGCCGGCTCGGGCAAGACGCGCGTGCTGACCCGCCGCATCGGCTATCTGCTCAGCGCCCGCGGCGTCTCACCCGGGCAGATCCTCGCGATCACGTTCACCAACAAGGCCGCCGGCGAGATGCGCGAGCGCGTCGAGGCGCTGGTGGGCGCCCGTAGCCGGGCGATGTGGGTCAGCACGTTCCACTCCGCGTGCGTGCGCATCCTGCGCGCCGAGGCCAAGCGGCTCGGCTTCACCAGCCAGTTCACGATCTACGACGCGGGCGACTCGCAGCGGCTGATGACCCTCGTGGTGCGCGAGCTTGACCTCGACCCCAAGCGCACTCCACCGCGGGCGCTGTCGGCGCAGGTCAGCAACCTCAAGAACGAGCTCGTCGACTGGGAGACGGCGCGTTCGCGGGCCGAGAACCCGGCCGAGCAGCAGGTGGCCGAGGTGTACGCCTCCTACCAGCGGCGGCTGCAGGAGGCCAACGCCTTCGACTTCGACGACCTCATCATGACGACTGTCCAGCTGTTCCAGGCCTTCCCTGACGTCGCTGAGCACTACCGGCGCCGCTTCCGGCACGTGCTCGTCGACGAGTACCAGGACACCAACCACGCGCAGTATGTGCTGGTCCGCGAGCTGGTCGGCACCGGAGAGGACCGCGGCGAGCTGTGCGTCGTCGGTGACGCCGACCAGTCGATCTACGCCTTCCGCGGCGCGACGATCCGCAACATCAACGAGTTCGAGGCCGACTACGGCGATGCCACCACCGTCTTGCTGGAGCAGAACTACCGCTCGACGCAGACGATCCTGTCAGCGGCCAATGCGGTCATCGCGAACAACGCCGGCCGCGTGCCCAAGCGGCTGTGGTCGGCCGCAGGCGACGGCGAGCCTGTCGTTGGATACGTCGGCGACAACGAGCACGACGAGGCGGCCTTCGTCGCGCAGGAGGTCGACCGGCTCTGCGACGACGAGGGCCTGCGCCCGGCCGACGTCGCCGTCTTCTACCGCACCAACGCGCAGAGCCGGGTGTTCGAGGAGGTGTTCATCCGGGTCGGCCTGCCGTACAAAGTTGTTGGCGGGGTGCGCTTCTACGAGCGGCGCGAGGTTCGCGACGCCCTGGCCTACCTGCGCGTGCTCGCCAACCCCACAGACACCGTCTCGCTGCGGCGCATCCTCAACGTGCCCAAGCGGGGGATCGGTGACCGCGCCGAGGCAGTGCTGGCGGCCTGGGCCGACCGGGAGCGCGTTCCATTCGCCACGGCTGTCGAGCGCGCCGCCGAGGTGCCCGGGCTCGCCACCCGGTCGCTGAAGGCGATCACCGGCTTCGCCGGCCTGCTCACCGGGCTGCGCGGCCTCCTCGCCGACGGGCCGGCCGTCACGCTCGAGGCGATCCTGGAGCAGACCGGCTACATAGCAGAGCTGTCGGCAGAAGGCTCCATCGAGGCCGAGGGGCGGGCGGAGAACCTCGCCGAGCTGGTGGGCGTCGCGCGCGAGTTCGAGGAGCGGATGCCGGAGGGCACAGTCGCCGAGTTCCTCGAGCAGGTCTCGCTCGTCGCCGACGCCGACCAGATCCCCGATGACGAGGGCGGCGGCGGGGTCGTCACCCTGATGACGCTGCACGCCGCGAAGGGCCTCGAGTTCCCGGTCGTGTTCCTGACCGGGATGGAGGACGGGATCTTTCCGCACCTGCGGACCCTGGGCGACACAGTCGAGCTGGCGGAGGAGCGGCGGCTCGCCTACGTCGGCATCACGCGGGCGCGCCAGCGGCTCTACCTGACGCGCGCCAGCGTGCGCAGCGCGTGGGGCCAGACTTCCTACAACCCGGCGTCGCGTTTCCTCGAGGAGATCCCTGCGACGCTCGTCGACTGGCGCCGCCTCCCGCAGCCGGCCGCGGCAGCCGCAGCGCAGCGCATCGCGCCGGTGGGCGGGACGGCGGGCCGGCGCGGCGTCGTCGGGCTGCGGCCCATCCCCTCGCTCGCGCCCGGCGACCGGGTCACGCACGCGACGTTTGGGTTGGGCACGGTGACTGCGGTGACCGGCGCGGCCGAGAGCGCGCGGGCGGCCATCGACTTCGGCTCCGAGGGTGTGCGCGAGCTGTTGTTGCGCTACGCGCCAGTCGAGAAGCTCTGACGCACTCGGCCCCGGTAACCCCGGTTCGGGCTGGGTCACACCGCCGCGCCGTGGGCGATGAGCCAGGCGGCAGGGTCGGTGTGAATCCGCCCAGGCAACATGACCTCGAAGTGCAGGTGGGGGCCGGTTGAGTAGCCGGTCGTGCCGACCGCTCCCACCGGTGTCCCGGCCTGGACCAGCTGGCCGACGCCGGCGTAGGTGGCCGACAGGTGCGAGTAGGTGGTCAGGTAGCCGTCTGCCTGGGTGACCTCGACGTGCAAGCCGTAGCCGCCTTGCCATCCGGCGAAGGTGACGACACCGGCGTGTGCCGCCACAACCGGGGTCCCGTACGGCGGGGCGAGGTCGATCCCCGGGTGCGATCCGTACCCCTGGGTGAGCGGCCCGCTGGTGGGGCGGGTGTAGCCCTGCTCGGCCTGCTGCAGCGCCGCGCGTGCCCGGTTGCGCGACGCCCGCGCGGCGTCGGAACGGGCGGCCGCGATGCGGGCGGACGCGGCCTGCGTGGTGCTGGCAGCGGCTGCAGCGCGCTGCTTGTCGCCCTGCTGCCGGACGGCTTGGTCAGCTGCCCCGGTTCCGCCCAGACGTGCGTGGACCGTGTCGGCCGAGCTGAACGACGCGGGGCGCAGGCGCGCGGTCGGGGCCGAAGAGACCTGTAGCGGGGCGCCGACGACTGTGCCCCCAGTGCCTCCAGCGCCAGAGGCAGCGATAGCGGCGGCGGCCAGCGGGACCGACGCGGCACCCAGCAGCCCGCTCAGCCGGAAGGTGAGCTGTCGGGAGCTGAGCCGAGCGCTCGCGCGCGCAGGACGGACGGTGATGCGTGCAGGCATGCGGCGGCCTCCCGCGCGCTGACGGCGAGCCGTCAGCACGCCGTGGCAACTCATGTAGAGCGAGCGGCGGGGCAGGCTGAAGGGCTCGTGCGGTGAGCACGGGGCGGGTGATCCGTGCGGAGCGTTACCTCATGACTATCAACGACGCGGCAGTCCCCGCAGGGTTTCAGCCTCCGACGTGGGATTCATTACATCCGGCGTACTCCGACCCCTGACGGCCGGTAACTCTTCGTGCTCGGCGGTCAAGCTAGCGGCGGTAGGTGACCGGGAAGCGGCTGGGACCAGCAGTGGTCACGGGCCGCGAGCCGCTCGTCGGGGGGCAGCACGACCAGCTCGTGCACGGCCTGGGCGACGGCGGGGACGATCGCTCCCGCGGCGACAGTGCGGGCGGCGAAGCCCAAGGCAACGAGGTCGGCGGGGGTCACGCGCATCAGCCGCATCGCCTCGTCGGCAGGGCGCCGAAGGGTGACAGCAGCTCCCTCGGGGCCCAGCGCGGCGAAGTAGGAGTCACCCGTCACGAGCACGCGGTCGGTGCTGGCGGCTGCCAGCGCGCCCCCCGAGCCGCCCTCGCCGTGCAGCACCGAGACTGTCGGGCTGGTGCAGCCGAGGACGGCGTCCATCGCATCCCCGATGGCAGTGGCCATGCCGTCGTTCTCCTGGGCCGGGGATGCATCAGCGCCTGGTGTGTCGACCAGGCTGACCAGCGGTATGCGCAGCCGCCCAGCCAGTTCGGCGGCGCGGGTCAGCAGGCGGTAGCCCGCGACCGTGGGCATTCCACCCCGCTCGGCTGCCACCGCCACGCCGACCACGCAGCCGCTGCCGCCCGCGAGCCGGCCGATGCGGGCTGCGACTGTCGCATCCGCGCCGCGCAGCGGCTGCCCGGCCGGTACGAGCTGCTCGAGCAGGTCGAGCCCGGAGGCGCGAGGGGTGGTGCGGGCGCGCTGCACCTGCTCCCATCCGCCGGCCGCCGGTATGGGACTCGCCTCGGTATCGGCCGCGACGTCTGCATGACCCGCCTCCGGCCAGCCTCCATCGGTCAGCTCTGCAAGGACGCCCAGCAACCAGTCACGCACCGCGTGTGGCTCCAGGAGCGCGTCGACGAGGCCGGCATCGGCGGCGGACCGCGCGGAGTGGCTGGCCTGCGGCCCCTCCTTCGTGGGCACGACGCCGGTCAGCGCCTCGACCACGCGGGGGCCGGCGAACCCGACGACGGCGGTGTCGACAGCAGCCCGGATGTCGGCCCGGCTGCCGATCGTCACCCACACGCCGCCGGTCGTCGGCTGGTCCGCGACGGCGATGTGCGGGACACCTGCCGCGGCCAGCCGCCGTACACCAAGCGTCGCGCGGGGCATCCCGACGAGCGCGGCCATGCCCTCCTGCAGCCTGGTGCCGCCGCTACGCAGCAGCGAGACGAGGGGCACGCCCGCGCCCGTGGCCGCGTCGACAGCCGCAAGGAAGGCGGTGGCGTCGCGCTCGCCGAAGCTGCCGCCCTGGACGGCGAAGTCCCATGCCGCCACGACAGCCCGGCTCTGCCCCAGCTGCGCGTGCCCCCACCGCACGGCCTGCGCGCCGGAGTAGCCCGGCCAGCCGAGTGGGTTGACGGGCTCGCCGGCCTCGGGCTCGAGCCGCACCGACTCGAGCAGCTGGCGGCGCCAGTCTCCTGCGGCGTCGCTCATGCCGGCCCTACCCCTCGTTAGGATGACGGCGCCGAGTCGCCGGTCCCGCCCGCGCCGATTCCCGGCACACCGTAGAGAACCGTAGAGAAGAGAGGCCGCTTTCATGACCGTGCCTCCGGTAACGCCAGCGCCGGCAGCGAGCCCGGCGGCCTCGGCAACCCCCTCTGTGGCGGGACGCATTCGCGTCATCATGGCCAAGCCCGGGCTCGACGGGCACGACCGCGGCGCGAAGGTCGTCGCGCGGGCCCTGCGCGACGCTGGCATGGAGGTCATCTACACGGGCCTGCACCAGACCCCCGAGCAGATCGTCGAGGCCGCTGTGCAGGAGGACGCCGACGCGATCGGCATGTCGGTGCTGTCCGGCGCCCACCTCACTCTGTTCCGCCGCGTCAGCGACCTGCTCAAGGAGCGGGGGGCCGATGACGTGGTGGTGTTCGGCGGCGGCATCATCCCCGAGGACGACATCACCGAGCTCGAGCAGATGGGCGTGGCCGCGGTGTTCACCCCTGGTGCGCGCACCGGCGACATCGTCGACTGGGTGCGCAGCCACGTCGGCCCGGTGTCGTCGGGCTGAAGCAAGCGCGGGGGGCGGCGCGCTGCCCACCGTCCTGCGGTCCCGACCGACGACGCCCAGCGCCCGGCCGATAGGGTCACGTTCCGTGGATCTTTTCGAGCACCAGGCGAAGGAGCTCTTCGCGCAGTACGGCGTCCCGGTTCCGCAGGGCAAGGTCGCAACGACCCCCTCCGAGGCCCGCGACATCGCCGCCGAGCTGACCGGGCGGGTCGTCGTCAAGGCGCAGGTCAAGGCCGGCGGCCGGGGCAAGGCCGGCGGTGTCAAGGTGGCCGGTGACTCCGCTGACGCCGAGGCCAAGGCCGAGGACATCATCGGCATGCAGATCAAGGGCCTCACTGTGCACAAGGTGCTCGTGGAGCAGGCCAGCGACATCGCCGAGGAGTTCTACGCCTCCTTCCTGCTCGACCGCTCCAACCGCACGTTCCTCGCCATGTGCTCCTCCGAGGGCGGAATGGAGATCGAGGAAGTTGCAGCCACCAAGCCCGAGATGCTCGCGCGCGTGCCGATCGACCCGCTGAAGGGCGTCGACCGCGACCTGGCCCGCAGCATCGCCGAGCAGGGCCACCTGCCCGAAGCCGCGCTCGACGGCGCCGCCGAACTGCTCGAGAAGCTGTGGCAGGTCTTCGTCAACGAGGACGCCACTCTGGTCGAGGTCAACCCGCTGATCCTGACCGGCGATGGCAAGGTCGTCGCGCTCGACGGCAAGGTCTCTCTCGATGAGAACGCCAGCTTCCGCCACCCGGAGCACGGCGCGCTCGAGGACAAGAGCGCCGTCGACCCGCTCGAGCAGCTGGCCAAGGAGAAGAACCTCAACTACGTCAAGCTCGACGGCGAGGTCGGCATCATCGGCAACGGCGCCGGGCTGGTGATGTCGACGCTCGACGTCGTCACCTACGCCGGCGAGGAGTTCGGCGGGATGCGCCCGGCCAACTTCCTCGACATCGGCGGTGGCGCGTCGGCGCAGGTCATGGCGGACGGCCTGTCGATCATCCTCGGGGACCCAAGCGTCCGCTCGGTCTTCGTCAACATCTTCGGCGGCATCACCTCGTGCGACGCGGTCGCCAACGGCATAGTGCAGGCGCTTGCCATGCTGTCCGGCAGCGCCGACAAGCCGCTCGTGGTCCGGCTCGACGGCAACAACGTGGCCGAGGGGCGGCGCATCCTCAACGAGGCGGGCCTGCCGGTGGTGCACCTCGAGGACACGATGGACGGCGCGGCCAAGAAGGCCGCCGAACTCGCGGCATCGACCCGCTAGGAAAGGCAGAGCCGTGGCGATCTGGTTAACAGAGAACTCCCGCATCCTCGTGCAGGGCATCACGGGCAGCGAGGGCACCAAGCACACCAGGCGGATGCGGGCGGCGGGCACGCAGGTCGTCGCCGGTGTCACGCCCGGCAAGGCCGGCCAGGACGTCGACGGTGTGCCTGTCTTCGGCTCGGTCGGCGAGGCGATGAGCGAGACGGGCGCCGACGTGTCGGTGGTCTTCGTGCCGCCGCGCTTCGTGAAGTCAGCGGTGCTCGAGGCGATCGATGCCGCCATCCCGCTGTGCGTTGTGATCACCGAAGGCATTCCGGTGCACAACACAACCGAGTTCTGGGCGCACGCGCAGGAGGCGGGCCGGACCCGCATCATCGGCCCGAACTGCCCGGGCATCGCTAGCCCGGGCAAGTCCAACGCCGGCATCATCCCGGCTGACATCACTCCCGGAGGCCGGGTGGGGCTGGTCAGCAAGAGCGGCACGCTGACCTACCAGATGATGTTCGAGCTGCGCGACTTCGGCTTCTCGAGCTGCGTCGGGATCGGCGGCGACCCGGTGGTCGGCACGACGCACATCGACGCTCTCGACGCATTTGAGGCCGACGACGAGACCGACGCGATCGTGATGATCGGGGAAATCGGTGGCGACGCCGAGGAGCGGGCGGCTGCCCACATCGAGGCAAAGGTATCCAAGCCGGTCGTTGGCTACGTCGCCGGCTTCACCGCGCCGGAGGGCAAGACCATGGGCCACGCCGGTGCGATCGTCTCCGGCTCGTCTGGCACCGCGCAGGCCAAGAAGGAAGCGCTCGAGAAGGCAGGCGTGCGCGTCGGCAAGACACCGAGTGAGACTGCTCGGCTGATGGCCGAGATCATGCGCTCGCTCTGACCGGTACCCGGACGGCGTGCCGGGGGCGCCAGGAGGCCGGCAGCATGCGAGGGTCCGGGCGTGACCGATCTGCTCGTGCGCCCGGCATCCCGCAGGGCAGTGGGTGAGTCGGAGCCTGATCGCTCGCCGTCCCTGGTACTCGTGGGCGCCGGTGCAGCCGCGGCGGCTGTTGCGGCCGGGCTGCTCGCCCTGCTCGTCCTGATGCTGGTGCTGTGGGCGCTCGAGCCGCAGGACGGTGGGCGATCGGTCGGCGCTCCGGTGCGTGCTGCCGCGGACCTGTGGCTGCTGGCCAACGGGGCAGGGCTTCGCGTGCTCCATGGGACGGGCTCGCCTTCGAGCGCCGGCCTGCTCCCGCTCGGGCTCACCCTGGCTGTCGCCGCGATGCTGTCCCGGGCAGCTCGGCGGACCTCGGAGCGGGTTGCGGCAGGCGTGCAGGCCCGGCAGGCGCTGGCGGTCGTCGGCGTCGTCGCTCTTCCCTACGCGCTGCTCGCGGGCTTGCTTGCGGCGGTGAGCGGCACGGGTTCGGTGTCGGTGTCGCCATGGCGGGCCGTGCTCGGCGCGGGCGCGCTCGCACTCGTCTTCGGCCTGGTCGGCGCATCACGGTGGCGGCCGTGGCGCGACGCTCCTCGGCGTGTCGCTGCTGCCGTCCGGGGAGGTGTCGCCGCGGTGCTTGCGCTGCTGGCAGGTGGGGCGCTGCTCGGCGGGGCGTCGCTGGCCGTGCACGCCGGTGCCGCGAGCAGCATCGCGGGGCGGACGGCGAGTGGTGCTGTCGGCGCCACCGGCCTGCTCCTGGTGAGCGTGTGCCTGCTCCCCAACGCCGTTGTCTGGGGGGCGTCGTACGCGCTCGGCACCGGCTTCAGCATCGGTGCAGGGACGTCGGTCAGCCCCTTCGTCACGCACCTGGGTGTCACTCCGGCGGTGCCGCTGCTGGCCGGCCTGCCGACCGGGCATCCGCCCGGCTGGGCGCCGGTCGTGCTGCTGCTGCCGGTGCTATCCGGTGTCCTCGGTCTCCTTGTCGCGGTCCGCTGGATGGAAGACGGCACGGCTACCCGCACCGGCTGGCTCGGCATCACCGGGCTGGGCTGTGCCAGCGCCGCCGTCGCCGGGACGGGGGTGGCACTGCTGGCCGTGCTGTCTGGGGGGCCCGTGACTGCCGGCAGGCTGACCACGGTCGGGCCTTCTGCATGGCAGGCGGGCCTCGCCGCGACCGGCCTGGTCGGGCTCGGAGCGCTGGCTTGCGGCGGGTTGCTCGTCGCGCACCGTCGCCGCGCCGCTCGACAGGCCGACGCGCCACGGGTCGCCTCGGCGGCCGATGCCGATGCCCGCGCGAGCGAGAGCACCGGCATCGTCACTGGGAGCTGACCGGCATTGAGCGCCCGCCTCGTGGTGCTGGCGTCGGGGTCGGGCACGACCCTGCAGGCCGTCCTCGACGCCACGAGCGACACCGGCTTCGGCGCCCGCGTCGTCGCGGTGGGGACCGACCGGTTCGGCACGCGGGCTCAGCAGCGGGCTGAAGGTGCTGGCATCCCCTCGTGGACCGTTCGGCTCGAGGATGCGCCGGACCGCCCGACCTTCGACGCCCGCACGGCGGAGGCGATCGCGGCTGCCGAGCCGGACCTCGTCGTGCTCGCCGGCTACATGAAGGTGCTGGGGCCGGCCGTCGTGGGCCGGTTCCGCCTGGTCAACACCCATCCCTCGCTGCTGCCGGCCTTCCCGGGAGCTCACGCGGTCCGCGACGCGCTCGCCTACGGTGTGCGGGTAAGCGGCTGCACCGTGCACATCGTCGACGAGGGGATCGACACCGGCCCGGTGCTCGCCCAGGTGGCTGTCCCGGTTGAACCGGGGGACACCGAGCAGAGCCTGCGCGAGCGGATCCAGACCGCCGAGCGCGGGCTGTACGTGGAAACCATCCGGCAGCTGGTGCACGAGCCGCCGGTAGCAGCCGGACACGAGCCACCCGAGGAGCCTGCATGACACGCCGCCCCATCCGCCGCGCGCTGGTGAGCGTCTACGACAAGCGCGGGCTGGACGAGTTGGCCGGCGTGCTGGCCGAGGCGGGCGTGGAGGTGGTGTCGACCGGCTCGACGGCTGCCTTTTTGACGGCGGCCGGGCTCGCGGTGACGCCGGTCAGCGAGGTCACCGGGTTCCCGGAGGCGCTCGACGGCCGGGTGAAGACGCTGCACCCGCACGTGCACGCGGGGCTGCTGGCCGACCTGCGCCGCCCCGAGCACGAGCAGCAGCTCGCCGACCTCGGGATCGCCCCCTTCGACCTGGTCGTGGCCAACCTCTACCCCTTCCGGGAGACAGTGGCATCCGGCGCCGGGCCGGACGAGGTCGTCGAGCAGATCGACATCGGCGGCCCGGCCATGGTCCGGGCAGCGGCGAAGAACCACGCCAGCGTCGCAGTCGTCGTCTCCCCCGACCGGTACGGGCAGGTGGCCGATGCCATCCGGGCGGGCGGGTTCGAGCTCGCCCAGCGCCAGCAGCTGGCCGCTGAGGCATTCGCGCACACCGCCTCCTACGACGTGGCCGTGGCCGCATGGCTGGGCTCGGCCGTCGCACCGGACACCAGTGGCCAGGGGTTCCCGGCCTGGCTCGGCGGCAGCTGGACGCGGGCACAGGTGCTGCGCTACGGCGAGAACCCTCACCAGCGGGCGGCGCTCTACGCCTCCGGCGACGCCGCTCCCGGCCTCGCTCAGGCGCGCCAGCTGCACGGCAAGCCGATGTCGTACACCAACTTCGTCGACACCGACGCCGCCCGCCGTGCCGCCTACGACTTCACCCAGCCCTGCGTCGCCATCATCAAGCACGCCAACCCCTGCGGCATCGCCGTCAGCACCGACACCACCGATCCGATGGCCGACGCGCACCGCAAGGCGCACGCCTGCGACCCGGTCTCGGCCTTCGGCGGCGTGATCGCGACGAACCGGCCGGTGACCGCGCGGATGGCCGAGCAGGTGGCTGACATCTTCACCGAGGTCGTCTGCGCTCCGGCCTTCGAGGCGGGCGCTGTCGAGATCCTGTCGCGCAAGCCCTCCATCCGGCTGCTCGAGTGCCCGTGGGGGGTCGCGGCGGGCATCGAGCAGCGAGCCGTCAGCGGTGGCCTGCTGCTGCAGACCGCCGACCGGGTCGATGCCCCCGGGGACGAGCCGTCGGGCTGGACCCTGCAGGCCGGCGACCCGGTTGACGAGGCAACGCTGGCCGACCTCGCCTTCGCCTGGCGGGCGGTGCGGGCGGTGCGGTCCAACGCCATCCTCCTGGCGGCCGGGGGCGCGACAGTCGGTGTGGGAATGGGGCAGGTCAACCGGGTCGACGCGGCCCGCCTGGCGGTCGCGCGGGCGGGGGACCGGGCGCGGGGTGCGGTTGCCTCGAGCGACGCCTTCTTCCCCTTCCCCGACGGGCTGCAGGTGCTCCTCGACGCCGGCGTACGGGCGGTCGCGGAGCCCGGTGGCTCGGTCCGCGACGCGGAGGTGCTCGAGGCGGCAGCCGCGGCCGGGGTCACGCTCTACTTCACGGGCACGCGCCACTTCGCCCACTAGGGGGCCGGGCCGGGGTCCGACTGGCGCTCGCCGAGAAGGGGCTGGGCACTACTCCTCGGCGCTCAGCCGGGTCTGTGGGGCGACACGCCGCCGGCGCGCCCCCCGTACCCGAGAACAGTGCGATCTCAGCAGCGGTCGGGCCGTCTGACAGGTCGGGCCCCGGATACTGGGCGCATGACGGCGACGATCCTCGACGGCAAGGCAGCGGCCCAGCAGATCCGGGCCGACCTGACCGCCCGTGTCGCCGCGCTCGTCGCGGCGGGCCACCACCCCGGGCTCGGCACCGTGCTCGTCGGCGACGACCCCGGCAGCACCACCTACGTGCGCGGCAAGCACCGTGACTGCGCCGAGGTCGGCATCGCCTCCATCCGCCGTGACCTGCCGGCCACTGCGACCCAGGTCGAGGTCGAGGCCGCCGTCGACGAGCTGAACGCGGACCCCGCCTGCACGGGCTACATCGTCCAGCTGCCGCTGCCGCGTGGGCTCGACCCCAACGCGGTGCTGGCGAGGATGGACCCGGCGAAGGACGCCGACGGCCTGCACCCCACCAACCTCGGCTGGCTCGTCCTCGGGCGTGCTGCCCCGCTGCCGTGCACCCCGCGCGGGTGTGTCGACCTGCTTCGCCGGTACGAGGTGCCGCTGGCCGGGGCGGAGGTCGTCGTGCTGGGCCGGGGCGTCACGGTCGGCCGCCCGCTGGGCCTGCTGCTGAGCCGCCGGCAGGAGAATGCGACAGTCACCCTCTGCCACACGGGCACCCGTGACCTGCCCGGCCACCTGCGCCGGGCCGACATCGTCGTCGCCGGCGCCGGGGTGCCGGGGCTGGTACGGGCGCAGGACGTCAAGCCCGGCGCCGCGGTGCTCGACGTCGGGGTGTCGCGTACCGAGTCAGGTCTCGTCGGGGATGTCGACCAGGCCGGCGTGCGGGAGGTTGCGGGCTTCCTGTCGCCCAACCCCGGCGGGGTCGGCCCGATGACCCGGGCGATGCTGCTGACCAATGTCGTCGAGGCCGCCGAGCGGGCCGCCGCGGCTGACCAGGGGCGGCATCTGTAGCCAGGCGTCCAGGCGTGCCGCCTACGAGTCGGCGGTGTCCGGCACGCCGCGAGCCGGGCGGACCACCCCGGCCCGGATCACCTCGTTCGCCAGCCGGGTCCGGCGCTCGCCGCCCTCCGGCACCCTGAACTTCGCGTACAGCCGCAGCAGGTGCTGCTTCACAGCGGCCTCGGTCACAACGAGCTCGCTCGCGATCTCGCGGGCCGACGCCGGGGCCACGAAGGCATCGTCCTGGCGTAGCGGCCGGCAGAGGGCGACGAGCACCTCGGCCTCGCGGCGCGTGAGGTCGGGCACGGTGACCTTTCGCATCTCGAGCGTGTCGGAGACGTTGCTGGGGGGCTCACCCCCGACCCGCCCCCGACCGGCCTCGACCTGCGGCGCCGGACTGCCGCTGCCCTCTGCCGGGACCGAGGCCGGGTCCTCGATCCCGCCCACCTGGGCGAGCGCGATGCCGAAGGACAGGACGTCGCCGTTGACGAGCAGGCGGCGGCCGACCGGGCGCCCGTTGACCCGCGTGCCGTTGCGGGACAGGCCGAGGTCGCTGACGTAGACGTGCGGGCCGCGCCGCACGATCTCTGCGTGCAGCCGCGACACGCTGGGGTGCTCGATGGTGATGTCGACCCCCGGCCCGCGGCCGACCGTCGAGGTGTCCTTCTTCAGCGGGATCACAGCACCTGACACCTCGAGGCGCAGGTATGGAAGGCTCATCGATGTTCCTCTGTATGTGGTTGCAGTCGCAGTACCCCGGACGGTCCACCGCCATCCGTGGCTGTCGCGGACTCGATGGTCGGCAGAGCTCGAGGCCCGGCAGGACTGATGTCCGGCAGGCACGACGGGAGGCGCGGTGGCAGAACCCGACACGGCCGTTGGCACCGGACCTCGGACGCCCGGCGCGGGTGGCAGCGCACGGCGCCTGGTCCGCTACGTCCGCTCGCCCCGCATCGAGCCGCCGCAGGAGGCACCTCAGCCACCGCCGCCGACCGCCCTCGGGGAGTTGACGCTGCTCGGCGTGCTGCTCGGCGTGGCCGTCGGACTGGTGCTCGTCAGCCAGGACCACTGGAAGAAGGGGCTCTACCTCGTCGCACTGTCCGTGCTTGCCGCTGCCGGGCTGCGCCTGGTCCTGCCGACCCGCAGCGTAGGGCTGCTCGCTGTCCGCACCCGCGCCGTCGACACCGTGGTGCTGGCGGCCATGGGGGTTGCCGTCTTCGTGCTCACCCTGGCCGTCCCGGTGCCGCGTCCCTGACCCTGCTGGAGCCCGGTCCCGCCGCGTGATCATCAGCGGCGCTCGGATAACCTGACCCCGCCAGAGAGCATGCTCGGCATGGACGAGGAGCACAGCATCGTATGACGACCCACCGCGTGACCCTGATCCCCGGTGACGGCACCGGGCCGGAGCTGACGGAGGCCACGCGCCGCGTCCTCGAGGCAGCGGCCGCCACGGCGGGATCGTCGTTCGACTGGGACCAGCAGGAGGCCGGCGTCGACATCATGGAGTCCGCCGGCACGCCGCTGCCGCCCGAGACCCTGGAGTCGATCAGGCAAAACAAGGTCGCCATCAAGGGCCCGATCACCACCCCGATCGGTACCGGGTTCCGGTCGGTCAACGTCGCGCTGCGCTACGAGCTCGAGCTCTATGCCTGCGAGCGCCCGTGCAAGAGCTACCCCGGTGTGCGGACCCGGTTCCCCGAGACCGACGTGGTGATCATCCGGGAGAACACCGAGGACCTCTACGCCGGCATCGAGTACGAGCACGGCACCCCCGGCGCCGAGAAGGTCATCAGCTTCCTCAACGGCCTGCAGCCCAAGCAGATCCGCGACGACTCGGGCATCTCGATCAAGCCCATCAGCGAGTTCGGGTCCGAGCGCATCATCCGGCACGCCTTCGAGTACGCGACCACCAAGGGCCGCAAGCGCGTCCACTGCATCACCAAGTCCAACATCATGAAGTACACCGACGGTCTGTTCCTCGCCGTGTTCCGCGAGGTCGCCAAGGAGTTCCCCGACATCGAGCCGTGGGAGAACCTGGTCGACGCGACCTGCATGGGGCTCGTGCAGCGGCCCGACGAGTGGGACACGCTGGTGCTGCCGAATCTCTACGGCGACATCCTGTCCGACCTCACAGCCGGCATGACCGGCGGGCTCGGGGTGGCACCCGGCGCCAACATCGGCAAGGACGCCGCCGTCTTCGAGGCAACCCACGGCAGTGCGCCCAAGTACAAGGGCCAGAACAAGGTCAACCCGACGGCCATGATCCTGTCGGGCAAGCTGATGCTCGACCACCTGGGTGAGACCGATGCCGCCAAGCGCCTTGAGGATGCCGTGGTCGCCGTGATGTCCGAGGGCGAGCGGGTCACCTACGACATGAAGCCTGACCGCAACGACCCGACCGCCGTCGGCACCAGCGAGTACGCCGACGCCATCATCGAGAAGCTGGGAGCCTGACCATGGCCGGCAAGGGAAAGGTCACAGTCGTCGGAGCCGGGTTCTACGGCTCCACCACGGCCCAGCGCCTCGCCGAGTACGACATCTTCGACGAGGTCGTGCTCACCGACATCGTCGAGGGCAAGCCCGAGGGCCTCGCGCTCGACATGAACCAGTCGCGGCCCGTCGAGGGGTTCGAGACCAAGGTGGTGGGCGCAACCACCGCCGCCGACGGCTCGGGGTACGAGGCCATCTCCGGCTCGTCCGTCGTCGTCATCACGGCGGGGCTGCCCCGAAAGCCGGGGATGAGCCGGATGGACCTCATCGAGACCAACGCCAAGATCGTCCGACAGGTCGCCGAGAACGTCGCCAAGCACGCCCCCGAGGCAGTCGTGGTCGTGGTCAGCAACCCGCTCGACGAGATGACGGCGCTCGCCCAGATCGCCACCGGCTTCCCGAAGAACCGGGTGCTGGGGCAGGCAGGGATGCTCGACACGGCCCGTTTCACCACCTTCGTGGCCGAGGAGCTCGGCGTGCCCGTGGCCAGCGTGAAGACGCTGACGCTCGGCTCGCACGGCGACACGATGGTGCCGGTGCCGTCGGCGTGCACGGTCGACGGGAAGCCGTTGTCGGACCTGCTCGCGCAGGACCGCATTGACGCCCTCGTCGACCGCACCCGCAACGGCGGCGCCGAGGTGGTGGCGCTGCTGAAGACGGGCTCGGCGTACTACGCCCCTTCTGCGGCAGCCGCTCGCATGGTCAAGGCGATCGCCGAGGACTCCGGTGCCCAGATGCCGGTCTGCGCGTGGGTCGATGGCGAGTACGGCATCGAGGGCGTCTACCTCGGTGTGCTGGCCGAGATCGGCGCCGGCGGTGTCACGAAGGTTGTCGAGCAGGACTTGACCGACTCCGAGGTGGCCGCCCTCAAGGAGGCCGCCGAGGCGGTCCGCAGCAAGCAGGCTGACGTCCAGAGCCTGTAACGCGGAGGCGGCGCCTGAGGAGACGCGGCGCGTCCGCGGGCGCCGCCCCCTACGCTGATGAGCGTGGACGACCCTCCGGGAGCGCGGCGCACTCAGCGTGCCAGGCCCGCGCCCCAGCCTGGCGCTCACCCGGGCGCCCAGTCCGGGGTCCCGCGGTGAGCACCTGGGCCAGCGTGCTCATCGTGCTCGCACTGATCCTGCTCGAGGGCCTGTTCGTCGCTGCCGAGCTGGCGCTGGTCTCGCTCCGGGAGGGGCAGGTCAAGGCACTGCAGTCGCAGAGCCGCCGCGGGCAGAAGGTGGCCAAGCTCGTTGAGGACCCCAACCGGTTCCTCGCCTCTGTCCAGCTCGGGGTGACGCTGACCGCTCTGCTGTCCAGTGCGTTCGGCGCCGTGACCCTGTCCGACCGGGCCAGCGTTGCGCTGCGCGAGCAGGGAGTCGGGAAGGGCCTTGCGGGCGCCCTCGGCTTTCTTGGCGTCACCTTGCTGATCACCTTCGTGACGCTCGTCGTCGGGGAGCTGGCGCCCAAGCGGCTCGCGCTGCAGCGTGCGGAGGGGATCTCCCTGCTGTTCGGGCCGGTGCTCGACGTCATCGCCACGTTGTCGCGCCCGGTGATCTGGCTGCTTTCCCGGTCCACCAACGGCCTGGTCCGATTGCTCGGCGGGGACCCGAACGCCCGCAGGCAGGCCATCTCCGAGACCGAGCTGCGGGGTCTGGTAGCCGCGCACGAGGGGTTGAGCACCGAGGAGCGGCGCATCGTCGACGACGTGTTCGCCGCTGGGGCGCGGCTTGTCCGCGAGGTCATGGTGCCGCGCACCGAGGTGACCTTCCTCGACGCGACGCACTCGGTTGCCCGTGCCATCGAGGAGACGGCCGACCTGCCGCACTCGCGGTACCCGGTGTACCGCGGCTCGTCTGACGATGTCGTCGGCTTCGTCCACTTGCGTGACCTGTCGGTCTCCGGGCGCAGCCGCCTGCCGGTCGGGCAGCTGGTCCGGCAGGTGCTGTTCGTGCCGGCGAGCCTCAACGTGCTGACGGCGATGTCGCAGCTGCGCCGCTCCGGCCAGCACCTGGCCATCGTCGCCGACGAGTACGGGGGCGTCGCCGGGATCATCACGCTGGAGGACCTGATCGAGGAGGTCCTGGGCGACATCCGCGACGAGTACGACCCCGCCTCATCCGCGGCCCTGCGCCTGCGCAGCGGCGACATCGAGGTCGACGGGCTGCTCAACCTCGACGCGTTCGCGGAGGCCACCGGAGTGCAGCTGCCCCGGGGTCCGTACGAGACAGCCGCCGGCTTCGTCATCCGCACCCTCGGCCACCTACCGGCCGAGGGGGAGACTGTCGAGGTCGAAGGCGTCCGTATCAGCATCCGCTCCCTCGATGGGCGGCGGATCGAGCGGCTACGGGTCAGCCGCATCCCGGAGGGTGGGGGGGAGCAGGCGGCCGAGCAGGGCAGCGACGGCTGGGGCGCGGGCACCGAGCCCGTGGTCGAGCCGCCGGCCGAACCACTTGCCCCGGTTGTGGCTGAGGAGCCGCGGCCGGAGGCGCTTGGCGCCTACCCGGCGGATGCCGACCACGACGAGACCGGGGGTGTCCAGGTCCGTGCCGGGGCGGTGCGCCGCGGCTGACGTCGAGCGGTGGGGCTCAGGCGGCGGAGGTGGCGAGCGAGCGCAGCGCGCGTGCCTGCAGCGCCCGGACGGCGGCGTGCTGGCGCCCCATCCGCTCGGCCGTCTCGCTGACCGACATCTCCTGCAGGAACCGCAGCTCGACGCACTGACGCTGCAGCGGCGGCAGGTTGCTGACGGCGGCGCGCACTCGCTCGGCCTCGATCAGGTCGATGACGAGGTCGTCGGCGCCGCGGGCGTGAGTCACGTCGCGGGTCCCGTGCGCACCGGGGTCGTCGGCCGGCAGCTCGTGGGTGGTGCGGCGACGGCCGTAGTGGTCGGAGACCAGGTTGCGGGCGATGGTGTAGAGCCAGGCTGCGATGTCGCGGCCCTGGTAGCGGAAGCTGGCGAGGTTGCGCCAGGCCTTGAGGAACGTCTCGTTGACGATGTCGTCGACGTGCGACTCGGGCACGCGCCCGGCCAGGTAGCGGCGCAGCCGGGGCGCGTAGCGGTCGTGCAGCTCGCGGAAGGCAAGGGGGTCGCCGCTCTGTGCCCGCTCGACGAGGGTGTCAGGCGTCAGGGTGCTGGTGATCGGCACGGCGGTCCTCCGTTGGGCTGAGAGTGACGCAGCTTCCTGCATCTGTTACTGACAGTAGCGATCACTCAGCAGCCTGCTGGTCCTGCGTGGCGCATCTTGCACTGGGCCGAACGGGCTACGGCTACCCGGCTACGGCCATCCGGCGGGGGCGGCGAGCGGAGGGTCGGGCTGCCCGCAGGCCCTCGCGGGTGGCGGCCCGCAGCAGCCGAAGTAGCAGGGCCGGAGGCAGCGTCCCTCGGGCAAGGCCGATCTCGACCAGCCGATGCATCAGGGTCTCGTCCCGTCCGGCCAGGCGCAGGGCCGCATCGAAGGCCTCCGGGGACCGGGCGAGGCGAGACAGCATCGAGGTCGTGGCCAGGTGCAGGCCCAGCTCTCGGCGCAGCAGGCGCCGATACTGCGCACCCGTCCCCGCGCCCGGCCCCTCGTCGGGCCCGGAGGTGTCCCACGCCGCCACCACGCTCCAGCCGGCCAGCATCCCGGACAGCACGGCGTAGTAGATGCCCTCCCCGGTCAACGGATTGATGAGGGATGCGGCGTCCCCGACCAGCAGCACGCGGCCGTCCGGCTGCCGGGGGCGCCAGGTCGACAGGGGCAGGTGGTGCGCGCGCAGGGTGTCCGCCCGGGCCGGCTGGCCGGGCAGCAGGGCGGCGAGGGGCTCGTACAGCTCCTCGCGGCCAGGGCCACTCATCCGGGAACGCAGCTTTCCGAAGCCGATGTTGGCGCTGCCGTCGCCGACGGGGAACGACCAGGCGTATGCCGGCCACCCGTCAGCGACAGTGTCGATGAGCTGCTCCGGGACGCCCGCCGGCGCGTCCGCGTAGCCGCGGACGGCGATGGCCAGGTGTGCCGGCGGGTTGCCGGCGAGGCCGAGCGCGCGGCGCAGTGTGGAGTTGGCACCGTCGGCCGCCACCACGACGCGGCCGGCGAGCCCCTCGCCCAGCTCGACGTGGCCCGGGCGCAGTGTCATCTCGCGGATGCGCCGTTGCATGGGGACGGCACCCGCGTCGAGCGCTGCCCGGCGGATCCGCCGATCAAGCACTGCCCGCGGCACGACGTGGGCAGGGTGCGGCGGCACGCACAGCACGTCGGCGCCGAGCGGGGTGCGCAGCCGCAGCCGGTCGACCGGCTGGTAGCCCGCTGTCACATTCCGCACTCCGAGCATCGACAGCAGCGTGACCGCCTGCGGGGCCAGCCCGTCGCCGCACGCCTTGTCCCGAGGAAAGGCCGCGGCGTCGACGAGGGCCACACGGGCCTGTGGGCGCTGCGCCAGGACGGCAAGGGCGGCGCTGCTGCCGGCGGGGCCGGCGCCGACAATCACGACGTCCCACGGCTCGGCCACGGCGCCCAGTCTGCCCGGCAAGCAGGTGGTAGACCGGCCTCAGTTGGCAGACTGGCCGGCATGGATCCATCCGTAAGGCCTCGCGTGCTGTCCGGCATCCAGCCGACGAGCGACTCGTTCCACCTGGGCAACTACCTCGGGGCGCTGCGGCAGTGGGTGAGCCTGCAGGACGAGCACGACGCCTACTACTGCGTCGTCGACCTGCACGCGATCACGAGGGACTACGACCCCAAGAAGTTGCGGCAGCGGACCCGTGTCGCCGCGGCGCAGCTGCTCGCCCTGGGCGTCGACCCCGAGCGTTCCGTGTTGTTCGTGCAGAGCCAGGTCCCGGAGCACGCCCAGTTGGCCTGGGTACTCGGCTGCCTGACCGGCCACGGCGAGGCGAGCAGGATGACGCAGTTCAAGGACAAGGTGGCCCGGGACGGGGTGGCCGGCGGCAGCGTCGGGCTGTTCACCTATCCCGTGCTGATGGCGGCCGACATCCTGCTCTACCGGGCGGCGCTCGTGCCGGTCGGGGAGGACCAGCGCCAGCACCTCGAGCTGACGCGCGACCTGGCGACGCGGTTCAACGGCAGGTACGGGCGCACGTTCCTCATCCCCGACGGCTACATCGTGCGCGAGACGGCGAAGATCTACGACCTGCAGGAGCCGACCGCCAAGATGAGCAAGTCCTTGCCGGACGCGGGGACGCTCGACCTGCTCGACGAGCCGGGGCAGCTGCGCAAGAAGGTCCGCTCGGCGGTCACCGACAGCGACCGGGAGGTGAGCTGGGACCGGGCGGGCAAGCCCGGCGTCGCCAATCTGCTGACGATCGGGGCAGCCCTGACCGGCAAGAACGTCCAGGAACTTGCCGCCTCGTACGCCGGCCGGGGCTACGGCGACCTGAAGAAGGACATCGCCGAGCTGGTTGTGGACGTCAGCGCACCCGTGCGCGCCCGGGTCGGCGAGCTGCTCGCGGACCGGGCCGAGCTCGACCGGCTGCTGGCTGCCGGGGCGCTTCGGGCCCGCGAGGTGGCGTCGCGGACGCTGGCCGAGGTCTACGAGCGTGTCGGCTTTCTGCCGGGCCCGTGACCGGACACCCTGTGCATCGGCGCTGAACGGCTGCGTATCCGCAATGACACGTTGCGTACAGAAATGACACGGGGGGTAGGGCGGCACCATGGCGAACCCGTTGACCAAGGTGAAGGAAAGCTGGGCTGCCCTTCGCAAGTCCCGGCCCTTCGTCGACCATGCGGCCCGCGGGTACTCCCGCTACTCGGCCGACGGCGGCGACCGGCTCGCGGCGGCAGTCACCTACTTCGGCTTCCTGTCGTTCTTCCCGATCGTCGCGCTGGCCTTCTCCATCGCCGGCTTCGTCGTCGACGCCTACCCCTCGGCGCAGGCCGATCTCATCAAGCAGATCAACTCCTTCCTGCCCGGGCTGGCGGACAAGCTCGACGTCGGGAGCATCGGCCGGGCCAAGGTCGGCACCGGCCTGGCCGGTCTCGCCGGTCTGCTGCTGGCCGGGCTCGGCTGGGTCGACGCCCTGCGCGATGCCATCCGCACCATGTGGCACCACAACATCGAGGCCGGCAACGTCGTCGTCAAGAAGCTGCGCGACATCGCGGTGCTGATCGGGATCGGCCTGACCTTGGTCGTGTCGATCGCCGTGACGGGCGTCGCGTCCGCGGCGACGACCTGGTTGCTCGACCAGCTGGGCATCTCGGCCAGTCTCGGCGCTCGCGTGTTCGTCCGGGTGCTGGGGATCGCGCTCGCCGTCCTGGCCGACATGGGGCTGTTCCTGTTCCTGTTCACGCGCCTGCCCCGGCTGTCCACGCCGTGGCGCCGGGTGCTCAAGGGGACGCTCCTTGGCGCGGTCGGGTTCGAGATCCTCAAGGTCGTGGGCAGCCTGCTGGTGGCCCGGACGACCAAGAACCCGGTCTACGGCGCCTTCGCCGTGATCGTCGGCCTGTTGATCTGGATCAACCTCGTATCGCGCTTCACGCTGTTGGTCGCCGCGTGGACCGTGACCGCGCCCTATGACACTGACGTCGCTCCTTCCGGCACCGCGTCCGAGAAGATGGCGGAGGAAGCGGGGATCCCGCAGCAGTTCGCCGACCACGACCCTGACGACCCGCCGACGATGCTCGAGGGGGGCGCGCCCTCCCCCCTCGCCAACGCCGTCCAGGGCAAGACGCCGCCGCAGGACGAGCCGACGGGTCGCGAGTCGACCGGCACGATCGTCGGCAGTGCGGACGAGGACGTGGTCAAGCGCAGCAACGACGACGCAGGTAACCAGGAGACGGGCGGCCGGGCACGGCCTGGCGGCCAGGAAAAGCCCATCGGCCAGGCGCGGCCCCGCAGCGAGGGAACGAACGGCCGGGCCGACCAGCCAGTCGAACGCGGGACGAGCCGTCAGCCCTCGCAGGTCGCGGACCGCACGCCGGCAGGCTCCGAGGACGGGGAGCCGTCCCGTACCAGCGACAGGCTTGGCCGCGGTGCCGGCCTGGCCGCGGGTGCGGCGCTGGCCGGGATCCGCGCCATCCGCGGCAACAAGGGCGACGATCCCGAGGAGTGACAGCGCTGGCACCCCGCGTGAGGCTGCCACCAGCGGTTGCCGTGTCAGGCTGTAGGGGTGCTGCTCTCGCGTCGTTCGTCGGTGTTCCTGCTGTTGGTCGGGGTGTGGAGCTGGATCATCTGGCCAACTTTTCTTAAGAACATCTGGAAGGACCAGCGGTCGTTCGACGCTGGCCCGACGCCGTTCCTGCTCGTCCACGCGGTGCTGGTGGCGGTATCACTCGTGATCGGGACCGCTGTCGGCCAGATCGGCTGGCGGGGCCTGCGCGGTGCCCGGACAGCAGATGAGCCCGCCCGCAGCAGCGAACGGGCCCATCAGAGGAGCTGACCCTCAGACGCGCCGGAAGATCAACGCGCGCTTGACCTCCTGGATGGCCTTGGTCACCTGGATGCCGCGGGGGCAGGCGTCGGTGCAGTTGAACGTCGTGCGGCAGCGCCATACCCCCTCGCGCTCGTTGAGGATCTCCAGGCGCTCCTCGGCCCCGGCGTCCCGGCTGTCGAAGATGAACCGGTGCGCGTTGACGATCGCCGCCGGGCCGAAGTAGGCCCCGTCGTTCCAGAACACCGGGCACGAGGTGGTGCAGGCCGCGCACAGGATGCACTTGGTGGTGTCGTCGAAGCGCTCGCGGTCCTCGGCGGACTGCAGCCGCTCGCGGGTCGGGTCGTGCCCCTCCGTCTGCAGCCAGGGCTGCACGGCCCGGTAGGCCTCGAAAAAGGGCTCCATGTCGACGATGAGGTCCTTCTCGACCGGCAGGCCCTTGATCGGCTCGACCATGATCTCGTCACCGAGGTCCTTGACCAGGATCTTGCAGGCCAGCCGATTGACGCCGTTGATCCTCATAGCGTCGGACCCGCAGACACCGTGAGCGCACGAGCGGCGAAAGGTCAGCGAGCCGTCCTTCTGCCACTTGATCCAGTGCAGCGCGTCGAGCAGCCGGTCACCGGGCTCGACGGGCACCTCGTAGCGCTCCCAGTGCGGCTCCTGGTCACGTTCCGGGTCGTAGCGCCGGATCTTGATGATGATCGTCCGGCTCGTGCCGGGCGCCGGGCTGGTCGCCGCCGACTCCTGAGCGACCCGCTGGGCCCGCTCCTCCTGCTGGGCGTCGGGCTCCGGGGGGGCTTCGGCTGCCATCAGTACTTTCGCTCCATCGGTTCGTAGCGCGTCTGGATGACCGGCTTGTAGTCAAGCCGGATCTCGGTGCCGGGCAGTGCGGCCCCGAGCGGTCCGATGCGGTAGGCCATCGTGTGCCGCATGAAGTTGACGTCGTCGCGGTTGGGGTAGTCCTCGCGGAAGTGACCACCGCGCGACTCGTTGCGGGCCTTGGCGCTCACGACCAGGCACTCGGCGAGGTCGAGCAGGAAGCCGAGCTCGACCGCCTCGAGCAGGTCGGTGTTGTACCGCTTGCCGCGGTCGGTGACGCCGACGTCCTGGTAGCGCTCCTTGAGCACAGCGAGGTCGACCTCGGCCTGCTTGAGCGTCGCCTCCGTGCGGTAGACGGTGGCGTTCACGTCCATCGTCTCCTGCAGGTCACGGCGGATGTCGGCGACCCGCTCGGTACCGCTGCCGTCGCGCAGCCGGGTCAGCAGGGCCTCGACGAACGCTGCCGGGTTCTCCGGCAGCTCGGCGTGGGCCTGCAGTGTGGCTGCGTGCTCGGCGGCGGCGATACCCGCCCGGCGCCCGAACACGTTGATGTCGAGCAGCGAGTTGGTACCCAGCCGGTTGGCGCCGTGGACCGACACGCAGGCGACCTCGCCAGCGGCATAGAGGCCGGGCACGACGTTCTCGTTGTCGCGCAGTACCTCACCGATGATGGTCGTCGGCACGCCGCCCATGGCGTAGTGCGCGGTCGGCTGGATCGGCACCGGCTGGGTGTAGGGCTCGATGCCGAGATAGGTCCGGGCGAACTCGGTGATGTCGGGCAGCTTGGCGTCGAGCTGCTCGCGCGGCAGGTGGGTGAGGTCGAGGAAGACGTGGTCGCCGTCGGGCCCGGCCCCCCGGCCGGCACGGATCTCGGTGTAGATCGCGCGGGCGACCATGTCGCGGGGCGCGAGGTCCTTGATCGTGGGGGCGTAGCGCTCCATGAAGCGCTCGCCGTCCTTGTTGCGCAGGATGCCGCCCTCACCGCGGGCCGCCTCCGACAGCAGGATCCCCATCTTCCAGATACCCGTGGGGTGGAACTGGTAGAACTCCATGTCCTCCAGCGGCAGGCCGCGTCGGTAGACCAGCCCCATGCCGTCGCCGGTGAGCGTGTGGGCATTGGAGGTGACCTTGAAGACCTTGCCGAACCCGCCGGTGGCCATGACGATCGACTTGGCCTGGAAGACGTGCAGCTCGCCGGTCGCCAGCTCGTAGGCGACGACGCCGGCCGCGACACCCTCGGGCGTCAGCAGCAGGTCGAGCACGTAGAACTCGTTGTAGAACTCGATGCCCTGCTTAACACACTGCTGGTACAACGTCTGCAGGATCATGTGGCCGGTGCGGTCGGCGGCGAAGCACGAGCGGCGGACCGGCGACTTGCCGTGGTCGCGGGTGTGACCGCCGAAGCGGCGCTGGTCGATGCGGCCCTCGGGGGTCCGGTTGAACGGCAGGCCCATCTTCTCGAGGTCGAGGACGGCGTCGATCGCCTCCTTGCACATGATCTCGGCGGCGTCCTGGTCGACCAGGTAGTCACCGCCCTTGACGGTGTCGAAGGTGTGCCACTCCCAGTTGTCCTCCTCGACATTGGCAAGGGCAGCGCACATCCCGCCCTGCGCCGCGCCGGTGTGGGAGCGGGTCGGGTAGAGCTTGGTGAGCACGGCGGTCCGGCTGCGTGTGCCGGACTCGAGGGCTGCTCGCATCCCCGCGCCGCCGGCCCCGACGATCACTGTGTCGTAGCGGTGTACCTGCATCGCCTCAGCCGATCTTCGGGTCGAAGGTGAAGATGACGAGTGTGCCGAGGGTGATCACGAGCACCGCAGAGGTGTAGAGCGTCATCTTCAGCCAGAACCGGGTGCCGTCGCGCTCGGCGTAGTCGTTGATCACCGTGCGCAGGCCGTTGGTGCCGTGCAGCTCGGCGAGCCAGAGCATCAGCAGGTCCCACGTGCGCCAGAACGGCGATGACCAGCGGCCGGCGACGAAACCGAAGTTGATGCGGTGCACCCCACCGTCGAGGATGTTCATGATCAGCAGGTGGCCCAGCACGAGGATGACCAGCGCGAGGCCGCTGATCCGCATGAACAGCCACGCGTACAGCTCGAAGTTGGTCTTGCCGCGCTGCTGGCCGGGGCGCTGCCGCCGGGTGCGCGGCTGCTCGATGACCAGCGTCTCGCGGTCGGCGACGACTGCCATCACGCGCCCCCGAACATCGTGCGGACGGTGCGCTCGAGCATGAAGAACGCCCCCGGCACCATCACGACGAGCCAGACGCCGATAATGGTGAAGAGCATCTGCTTCTGGTAGCGCACACCCTTGGTCCAGAAGTCGATGAGCATCACCCGGATGCCGTTGAGTGCGTGATACAGCACCGCGCCGACCAGCCCGACCTCCATCAGGTTGATGAGCGGGTTCTTGTAGGTGTCGATGATCCGGTCGTAGGAGTCGGGGGAGACCCGCACGAGCGCGGTGTCAAGCACGTGGCTGAAGAGGAAGAAGAAGACGAGGACCCCGGTGACGCGGTGGGCGACCCAGGACCACATCCCCTCGCGCCCTCGGTAGAGGGAGCCGGCAGGCTTTGCCACCTCGAAACACCCCTTTCGTCAAGGCTTCCATCGTACGGCGGGGGGTGCGGATCCAGCGCAGCGCACCGCCCCGACACTGCACCGTCGAGCGGCCGCGCGGGCCTGTGGCCAGCGTGTCCTGCAGCACGTCCGGTTGGCGGGCCGGCTGGGCTACCCGGCGCCGGACACACCGATGGCCCCGCTCCTGTGTGGGGCGGGGCCATCGGGTCGCAATCGGTGCCGTGCGGGCTCAGCTGCGGGCTCAGCGGAACATGTCCAGCTTGGTCGCGCTCGGGGTGCCGACCAGTCCGCTGACCGGAAGTCCGTAGCGGTACTGGAAGGTGCGGACGGCCGACGGCGTGGCGGGGCCGAAGCTGCCGTCGACCCCGTAGGCCAGCGGTACACCCTTGCGGATCAGGGCCTGCTGCAGGAGCACGACATCGCCTCCCTTGATGCCCGGAGCCATCGGCCAGGACGACAGGTCGGGGCGGATGGGCGTGCCGCGCATCGTGCCGCCGTCGCCGACCCACTCCCAGTGCCAGGACTCGTTCACGCCGGCCGGGTGGTTGAAGCCGTAGCGGCCGGCGTTCGCCATCAGCCACCGGTACGCGGCTGACGTGGTGGGCAGCCCACCGGATGCGTCGTGCAGGTCGACAGCCTTGCCCCAGCCGTGGTTGCTGGTGCCGGGGATGGCGGCGTTGCCGCACAGAGCGTGGCTGCACCACCAGGTGCGCCAGAAGACCTGGCCGGCGTAGTCGCGGTAGCAGGCGGCGGGCACCAGGGTGACGCCGACGTGCTTGGCGGCCAAGATCATCCCGGACAGGCTGCCGACGGCGTTGCGACCCATCATGCAGGTGGTGGTGACCGGCCCGAGTGCAGTCGACGGCAGCCTGCCGTTGGTAGCTCCCGCGATCGTGGTCGGGTGGTTCAGCGGGTTGATCGCGTTGACGGCTGCGCCTGCTGGGGCTGCGGTGCAGACGGCGGCCGCCGCGGTGGCGACTACCCCGGCTGCGAGCCGGCCGCGCCAGCGGGCCGTGGGGGTCCTGGTCGTGGGCATGACGAGGCGACCTCTCGGTAGGGACGGGGGTCTCGGGGCGGGCGCGGGGGAGCCGCGGAGGGCTGCCGTGCCGGGGCCCCTCGCCTACCGACTGGCGGCCGGCTGGTCGAGACAGGTGACGTCGCGGCGCCTGATGACGCCGGATCGTGGTGCTGTGCTGCTCCTGGATTCGACCGTTCGGCCCTGCGGCTTGAGCCATCTGCCGATGCGGTGCGACCCAACCGCCCCTCGAGGGCGGAACCTCCCCCGCCCGCGACTGGGCGCAGCGCTACCGTGCATGCGTGCCTGGCTGCTGGGCCGACGGCAGCGACGCGCTGCTGTCGGACTACCACGACACCGAGTGGGGGCGCCCGGTCACGAGCGAGTCCGGGCTCTACGAGCGGATGTGCCTCGAGGGCTTCCAGTCGGGCCTGTCGTGGCGGACCGTGCTCGCCAAGCGTCCTGCCTTCCGGGAGGCGTTCGCCGGCTTCGATCCGGAGGTGGTCGCCGGCTTCAGGGCTGCCGACGTGGAGCGGTTGATGCTCGACGCGCGCATCGTGCGCAATCGGCGCAAGATCGAGGCGACGGTGGTCAACGCGCGAGCTGTCCTCGCCCTGGGCACTCCGCTGGCCGAGCTGCTGCGGGCCGCTGCGCCGGCGCCGGGGCCGGCGCCGGTCACCCTCGCCGACGTGCCCGCGAGCACGCCAGCGTCAGAGGCCCTCGCCCTCGACCTGCGCCGGAACGGTTTCACCTTCGTCGGGCCGCGGACCGTGTACGCCCTCATGCAGGCGTGCGGCCTGCTCAACGACCATCTCGTGGGGTGCCCCGTCCGGCTCGAGGTCGAGCAGGAGCAGTCGGCCGCTCGGGCAGCCGGCCGCTGATCGTGGCAGGGTCACGGGCGGCGCGACCGGCGGTAGGCCGGGGGGCAGCTCGTCAGGTGGCAGGAGGCCGGGTTGGAGCAGGTGCGGGTCGTCACCCATCCGCTGGTGGCCGCCCGCCTGACCACCCTGCGCGACGCCGGCACCGACCGCCGAGCCTTCCGCGGCGCGCTGCGCGAGCTGGCTACGATGCTCGTCTACGAGGCCACCCGCGAGCTCGAGTCGAACCCGGTCGACGTCACGACTCCCCTCGCCGTCACGCGCGGCTCCCGGCTCGTCAACCCGCCGCTGCTGGTGCCCGTGCTGCGAGCCGGGCTCGGGATGGCCGAGGCGGCACTCGGGCTACTGCCGGAGGCGCAGATGGGGTTCGTCGGCCTGGCGCGCGACGAGCAGACCCACCAGCCGGCTGCCTACCTCGAGTCGCTGCCCGCCCGGCTGGACGCTCGCCCTGTCCTCGTGCTCGACCCCATGCTCGCCACCGGCGGATCGCTGATGGCCTGCCTCGACATGCTGGCCGCCCGCGGCGCGAATGACGTGACTGTCGTGTGCGCGCTCGCCGCTCCTGAGGGGGTGGCGCGGCTGGTGGAGCGGACGCCGCCGGTGCGCCTCGTCACCGCATCGGTCGACGAGCGGCTCGACGAGCGGGCCTTCATCGTCCCGGGGCTGGGCGACGCGGGGGACCGCCAGTTCGGCGAGGTGTGACACCTGCCGCCCGCGGCGGCATGCCCGTTCCCTGGGGATGCGCTGGTACCTGCAGTCGCCGGGCGAGTTCGTCGTGCATGCGCTCGAGCACGCCGGCCAACTGCTCGCGCGTCGCCGTCAGGTCGCGGCGGCACTGGTCCGCTGACGCCGTGGCCTCCAGGTAGGCCTTGAGCTTGGGCTCGGTGCCGCTCGGGCGGACCACCGCGCGCACGCCGTCCCCGTGCAGCACGATGCCCTCGGTCGGCGGGAGTCCGTGCCAGCCGTCGTTCAGGTCGACTGCAGCCACCGCGTGCCCGGCGAGCCGCCCGGGCGGGTCCGCCCGCAGCCGCGAGAGGATGTCCCGCGCCTCGGCCGGAGCGCTCAGCCGCACCGTCAGGGGACGCGTTGCCGCGAGGCCGATCTCTCGTGCCAGGTCGTCGAGCCGGTCGAGCAGCGTGCGGTCGCCCTGGCGCTCGAGTGCGGCGAGCTCGGTCACCAGCAGGGCGGCGCTGATGCCGTCCTTGTCGCGCACCAGCTCCGGCGCCACCGCGTAGCCGAGCGCCTCCTCGTAGCCGAGGACCAGGTCAGGGGCCGCCCGCATGATCCACTTGAAGCCCGTCAGCGTCGTCGTGCAGCTGACGCCCCGGGCAGCGGCGAGCCGCCCGAGGGCTGATGAGGAGACCAGGCTCGTCGCCACTGGCCCTGGCCGTCGGCTTAGCGCGTGGTCGGCAAGCAGGAGCCCCAGCTCGTCCCCGGTCAGCAGCCGGCCCCCGACGGCCACGGCGAGCCGGTCGGCGTCGGGGTCGTTCGCCAGCGCGACGTCGGCGCCGGTGGCGGCGGCCAGCTCGATCAGCAGGTCGCAGGCCCCCGGCTCCTCCGGGTTGGGATAGGCGACTGTCGGGAAGTCGGGGTCGGGGTCGGCCTGCTCGGCGACGACGAGTGGAGCCGGGAAGCCCGCAGCGTCGAACGCCCGCTCCAGCACCTGCCGTCCGACTCCATGCAGCGGGGTGTACGCGACACGCACCTGACGTGAGGGTCCTGCGGGCGGGTTCGGGGCCAGCAGGGCGAGCGCCCCCTGCAGATAGGCGTCGAGCAGCTCCGGGCCGAGCCGGCCGGCGGGTGTACCGAGCGGGATGTCGACAGCCCGGCCGGCCGCGCGGGCGGCTCTTCCGACTTGCGCGTCAACGGGCGGGACGAGCTGGGCACCGGTGGCGGCCGGGTCGCCGCGGGTGACGGCGCCGCCCAGGTAGACCTTGTAGCCGTTGTCGGCCGCGGGGTTGTGGCTCGCCGTGATCATGACCCCGAGCTCGGCGCCCGTGTGCCAGACCGCGAACGCCAGCAGCGGCGTGGGCATCGCCTCGGGGAGCAGAAAGACCTCCAGCCCGGCGCCGGCGAGCACGGCTGCGGCATCCCCCGCCAGCTCGGCGCTGCGGTGCCGGCCGTCCCAGCCGACGACGGCCCTCCCACCCGGCCCGGAGGCGTGCAGCAGCCACGCGGCGAGGCCAGCGCTGGTGCGCCGCACGACAGCTGTGTTGATGCCGGCGGGTCCGGCTCGCATCGGGCCGCGCAACCCTGCCGTGCCGAAGGTGAGGGGCGCGGCGAAGCGGTCGTGCAGGTCGGCGGCGGCCGCGGCGTCCCCTGCGCGCGCGCGGCTGATGACGGCGGCGAGCTCAGCCTGGTCGCGGGGGTCCGGGTCGTCGTCGTGCCAACCCAGGGCCTGGCTGAGCAGCTGCTCGCAGCCCGGCATCAGGCGACGAGCGCGGTGATGACGTCGGCGAGCAGCGTGCCCGTCTGCTCCGCCGCAGCCGTTCCCGCGGCCAGCACGTCCACGTGGTCGAGAGTGGGGCCGAGGCCGGCGGCGAGGTTGGTGACGAGCGAGAGGCCCAGCACCTCGGCGCCCTCGGCGCGGGCGGCGATCGCCTCGTGCACCGTCGACATCCCGACGAGGTCGGCGCCCAGCGTGCGCAGCATCCGGATCTCGGCCGGGGTCTCGTAGTGCGGCCCCGGCAACCCGGCGTACACCCCTTCGACGAGCTCCGGCCTGGCGTCGCGGGCGCGGGCGCGCAGCCGGGCGCTGTAGAGGTCGGTGAGGTCGACGAACCGTGGGCCTACCAGCGGGGAGCGGCCGGTGAGGTTGAGGTGGTCGGCGACAAGCACCGGCTGCCCGACGGTGAGGCCCTCCCGCAGGCCGCCCGCCGCGTTGGTCAGCACCACGGTCGAGCAGCCCGCGGCGCACGCGGCCCGCACCCCGGCGACGACGGCCGCCAGGTCGTGCCCCTCGTATGCGTGCACCCGCCCCAGGAAGGCCAGTGCCGCGTGGCCGTCCGGCATCCGCACGGACCGGACCTCGCCCGCGTGCCCGGCGACAGCGGCGGCGGGCAGCCCGAGCTCACCGGCGTGCATCCGCGCGACCGCCTCGCCGAGGCGGTCGGCAGCCAGCCGCCACCCGGAGCCCAGCACCACAGCGACGTCGTGCCGGGGGACGCCGCTCGCCGCGCGGATGCGTGCGGCTGCGCTGCTCGCGGCATCAGCGGCGGCCTCAGTAGCGGCACTGGAGGCGGCATCGGGTGCGGTCACGTCGAGAACGGTAGGGCAGCCGCCGCACCTGGCGCCAAGGCTGCGTGTCACGATGCCCGCGCGAGACGGGCACCCGGTCCGCGAGCGGGAGCGAGGCTGCGATGACGACAGCGGAGAAGGGCAAGACGACGGCCCCCCAGGCCACTGCCGAGGTCGCCGCGGTGGCGGACGAGCAGGCGCCCGCCACCGCCGAGCGCACGCACCCACCGGAGGGGCCCAGCGTGCTCACGCCCCTGCCCGGCGACCTCTACGGCTACGAGCTGATGCTCCCGGCCGAGGACCAGGAGGTCCTGCTGCGGCTGCGCGAGTGGCTCCAGCGCGAGGTCGCCCCCATCGCCAACGACCAGTGGTCGAGGGCGGAGTTCCCGCATCACCTCATCCCCAAGCTCGGTGAGCTGGGCGTCATCGGCCTGGGTTACGACCGCCCGGGGCGCCCGGCGGCGAGCCGGCTCCTGACCAGCTTCGTCACCCTCGAGATCAGCCGGGTCGACACCTCGATGGCCACCTTCTTCGGCGTCCACAGCGGCCTGGCGATGGGCAGCATCGTGCTGCTCGGGTCCGACGAGCAGCGCGAGCGCTGGCTGCCGGACATGTTCGCCATGCGCACCATCGGCGCGTTCGCGCTGACCGAGCCCAACGGCGGCTCCGACGTCGCCGGCGGCCTGGAGACGACCGCCCGGCGCGAGGGCGACGAGTGGGTGATCGACGGCGCCAAGCGCTGGATCGGCAACGCGACGATCGCCGACCTGGTCATCGTCTGGGCCCGCGACCTCGCCGACGACAGCGTCAAGGGCTTTGTCGTACACAAGGACAACCCCGGCTTCACCCCCACCAAGATGGAGGGCAAGCTCGCGCTACGCACCGTCCAGAACGCCGACATCGTGCTGTCCGACTGCCGCGTGCCCGAGGCCGACCGCCTCGCCAACGCTCGGACGTTCAAGGACACCGGCCGGGTGCTGCAGCTGACCCGCGGCGGCGTCGCCTGGAACTCGGTCGGCTGCATGATGGGCGCCTACGAGGCTGCGGTGCGCTATGCCGACTCCCGCGTCCAGTTCGGGCGCCCCATCGGCGGCTTCCAGCTGATCCAGGACCTGCTGGTCAAGATGCTGGGCAACATCACCGCCTCGCTGGGCATGACGGTGCGGGTAGCCGAGCTGCAGGAGGCCCACCTCTGCACCGACGCCCAGGCTGCGCTCGCGAAGGCCTACTGCACCAGCCGGATGCGCGAGACCGTCGCTTACGCGCGCGAGCTGCTCGGCGGCAACGGCATCCTGCTCGAGTACGACGTCGCGCGCTTCTTCAACGATGCCGAGGCGCTCTACTCCTACGAAGGCACCCGCGAGATCAACACCCTGATCGTCGGGCGCGCGATCACCGGCCGCAGCGCCTTCGTCTGACCGGGCAGCCGCGCCCGCCTCCCTGCGCTTGGGTGCGCAGTGGCTCTGGGACGGCGGCGATGCGCTGGAGCTGCGCTCAGCTTCTGCCACCCTGTGCCGCGGGCCGGCCTCCTCCGAGGCCCTCCGTAGGATCGCGATATGGCGGAGCAGGGACAGGAGCGCCTGACCGAGTCGGGCGAGCCCATCGCGGTGCAGTACGGGCCGGACGACCTCAAGCCCGGCCTGCCGGAACGGCTGGGGGATGCGGGCAGCTACCCCTACACCCGCGGCGTCTACCCGAACATGTACACGGGGCGCCCATGGACCATGCGGCAGTACGCCGGGTTCGGCACCGCCAAGGAGTCCAACGAGCGCTACCGCCAGCTCGTCGGCGCGGGGACGGGTGGGCTGTCGGTCGCCTTCGACCTGCCGACCCAGATGGGGTACGACTCCGACGCCCCGATCGCCTCGGGCGAGGTCGGCAAGGTCGGGGTGGCCATCGACTCCATCGAGGACATGCGCACCCTGTTCGACGGGCTCCCCCTCGACGAGGTGTCGACGTCGATGACGATCAACGCCCCGGCCAGCATCCTGCTGCTGCTCTACCAGCTGGTGGCCGAGGAGATGGGGGTGCCGGGCGACAAGATCACTGGGACGATCCAGAACGACATCCTCAAGGAGTACATCGCCCGCGGCACCTACATCTTCCCGCCCGCGCCCTCGCTGCGGCTGGTGGCTGACACGTTCGCCTACTGCCGGACCGAGACCCCGCGGTGGAACACCATCTCCATCTCCGGCTACCACATGGCCGAGGCCGGCGCGACCCCGGTCCAGGAGGTGGCGTTCACGCTGGCGGATGGCATCGAGTACGTGCGGGCCGCCGTCAAGGCCGGCCTGGGGGTCGACGACTTCGCGCCCCGCCTGTCGTTCTTCTTCGTCTCCCGCACCACGCTGCTCGAGGAGGTCGCCAAGTTCCGGGCGGCCCGGCGCATCTGGGCGGAGGTGATGCGCGACGAGTTCGGCGCGAAGGACCCGAAGTCGATGATGCTGCGCTTCCACACCCAGACGGCCGGGGTGCAGCTGACCGCGCAGCAGCCGGAGGTCAACCTCGTGCGGGTGGCGGTGCAGGGCCTTGCGGCCGTGCTCGGCGGCACCCAGAGCCTGCACACGAACTCCTACGACGAGGCCATCGCGCTCCCGACCGTCAAGGCGGCCACGCTCGCGCTGCGCACGCAGCAGGTGCTGGCGTACGAGACCGACGTGCCAAAGACCGTCGACCCCTTCGCCGGCTCCTACGTCGTCGAGTTCATGACCGACGAGGTCGAGCGCAAGGCCCGCGAGCTGATGGATGCCATCGAGCAGCGGGGTGGCGCTGTCGCCGCCATCGAGCAGGGCTTCCAGAAGGGCGAGATCGAGAAGTCGGCGTACACGATCTCCCAGGAGGTCGAGTCCGGTGAGCGCACCGTCGTCGGCGTCAACCGCTTCATCTCGCCGGGCGAGCGCTACGAGCCGCTGCGGGTCGACCCGACCATCGAGGCTGGCCAGCGTGAGCGGCTCGCCCGGCTGCGGGCCGAGCGCGACGCGGACGAGGTGGCTCGCTGCCTCGATGCCCTCAAGGCGGCGGCTCGGGGGACGGACAACGTGCTGTACCCGATGAAGGAGGCGCTGGGAGCCCGCGCCACGGTCGGCGAAGTCAGTGACGCGCTGCGGGAGGTGTGGGGCACCTACATCCCGCCGGACGCCTTCTGATGGCGGGCGCAGGGGGTCCGCCGCCGGTGCCGCTCGACCGCGGTGAGTTCGTCGAGGTCGCCCTGCGCGGGGTGCTGCGCGACCCCGACGGACCGGGGCGTGCTGTCGGCGCCGCCGAGCGCTTCCTCGGTCGGACGATGGCCCCGCGCCGGTGGCTGCTGCTCACCAACCGCCGGCTGGTGCAGCTGCGGCCTAAGCCGCCGGCGAGCTACGGCGAGGGCGACTGGTACGACGTCAGCGTCGACAGGCGCAGCGTCCGGGCCGGGCTGCCGGTGGTGCGCGCCGACGTGTGCGTCGTCGGGCTGGTCTGGCGGGGCCCGCAGGCGGGGACGCGGGCCGACGCGCGCCAGGGGTCGCACACGCTGCTGCTGCCCGCCACCGCGTACCGCGAGGCCGAGCGATTTGCCCGCGCGCTCGGCGCCCGCTGACCGCAAGGTTGCTGACATTGCGCGGTTCCTCCGGCTGGGCATCGGCGTAGCAGGCGACACGCCGGCCACCGGCATGACCAGGCATCAGGAGGCGTGCATTTCGCAGCAGTGTCCGGTCGGTGCCACATCCACGGGGCCCGCGTCCACGGGTGGCGTCGGTGCGCGTGGGTAGGGTCGGCAGGCGGCCGCTGGAGTCGGCGCCGACGGTGGGAGGAGTGCGCGTCCGGTGAAGATTCCCTTCGCGTCGTCCCCGCGTGCGAGCCTCGGGGTGGAGTGGGAGCTCGAGCTCGTCGACCGCGAGACCCGCCAGCTGACGAGCGCCGCCAGCGACATGCTCGCCGAGCTCGGGGCTCCCTTCGAGGGTGAGCACCCCAAGGCCAAGCACGAGCTGTTGGAGTCAACGGTCGAGATCATCACCGGCATCTGCGGCACTGTCGCCGAGGCCAAGGCCGACCTTGCCGGCACCCTCGCCGAGGTCAGCGCGGCCGCGGAGGAGCGCGGTCTGGGGGTGATGTGCAGCGGCACGCACCCGATCACCGACTGGGCGACCCAGCAGGTGAGCCCGAACCCGCGCTACGCCCAGCTGATCGAGGACATGCAGTGGCTCGCACGGCGACTGCAGATCTTCGGGGTGCACGTCCACGTCGGGGTGCGCTCGCCGGAGAAGGTCATCCCGATCGTCAATGCGCTCACCGCCTACATACCGCACTTCCTCGCCCTGTCAGCATCGTCCCCGTACTGGATCGGCGCCGACACCGGGCTCGCATCCTCCCGCTCGAAGGTGTTCGAGGGACTGCCCACGGCGGGGCTGCCCTACGAGCTTGGTGGCTGGAACGAGTTCGAGGAGTTCATGGACACCCTCGTCTCGTCGAAGACGATCGAGTCGATCCGTGAGGTGTGGTGGGACATCCGGCCGCACCCCGGGTTCGGCACCGTCGAGCTGCGCATCTGCGATGGGCTGCCCACGCTGCAGGAGGTCGGCGCCGTCGCTGCGCTGAGCCAGTGCCTCGTCGACGAGCTCGACACCCAGTTCGACCGGGGCTACGGGCTCCCGCGGCCCAAGGGCTGGGTGGTGCGCGAGAACAAGTGGCGGGCGGCGAGGTACGGGCTCGACGCCGAGCTGATCCTCGACGAGCGCGGCGCCACCCGCCCGCTGCGCGAGGCGATCGCCGAGCTGGTCGACGACCTGCGCCCCCGGGCTGAGCGGCTCGGCTGCATCGAGGAGCTGTGCGCTGTCTCCGAGATCCTCGACGGCGGGGCGAGCTACCAGCGCCAGCGGGCCGTGGCGGCCGAGCACGACGGTGATCTCACTGCCGTGGTCGACAGCCTGCTGGGCGAGATGGCCGCGGGACGGCCGATGCCGCTGCGCGCGGCGACCGGATGACCCTCGGGCTCGACGCGGGCACTGCAGTCGACGAGTGGGTCACCCGGCACACCGACGAGCTCATCGCCCTGCGCCGGCACCTGCACGCCCATCCCGAGCTGGGGCGCGCGGAGTACGAGACGACCACGTACGTGACGCAGCGCTTGGTCAGTGCCGGGCTCACCCCGCACCGGCTGCCCGGAACCGGACTGTGGTGCGACATCGGCACCGGTGAGCGCTGCGTTGCCCTGCGCGCCGACCTTGACGCCCTGCCGCTCGACGACGCGAAGGACGTCGGATACCGCTCGGTCGAGCCCGGCGTCTGCCACGCCTGCGGGCACGACGCGCACACCACGATCGTGGTGGGGGTCGCGCTCCTGCTCGCCGAGCTCGAGGCCGCGGGGCAGCTGCCGGGCCGGGTGCGGGTGGTGTTCCAGCCCGCCGAGGAGGTCATGCCGGGCGGTGCGCTCGATGCCATTGCGGCCGACGTGCTCTCCGGCGTCTCGACGATCCTCGCCCTGCACTGCGACCCCGCGCTCGACGCCGGGCTGGTGGGGCTGCGGGCCGGGCCGATCACAGCCGCCGCCGATCACGTCGAGGTCCGCCTCGACGGCCCGGGCGGGCACACCTCGAGGCCGCAGAACACGGTTGACCTGGTATACGCCCTCGGCCGGGTGCTGACCGAGCTGCCGGCTGCGCTGACCCGTCTCGTCGACCCCCGAGCCGCGATGACGCTCGTGTGGGGCATGGTCTCGGCCGGGTCGGTGCACAATGCCATCCCGCGGACGGGGTTCGCGCGCGGCACGCTGCGGGTGCTCGACCGCGACGCCTGGACTCGCGCCCCGGAGGTCGTCGAGCGCCTGGCCACAGCTATTGCCAGCGCCTACGGGGCGCAAGTGACCGTCGACTACAAGCGCGGGGTACCGCCTGTCGTCAACAGCGCGTCGGCTGTGGAGCTGCTGCGCGAGGCGGTCGAGGTCGCGCTCGGCCCGGGGAGCGGGGTGGGCACCCTGCAGTCGCTCGGCGGCGAGGACTTCGGCTGGTACCTCGAACACATCCCGGGGGCAATGGCCCGGCTGGGCACCCGCGTCCCGGGCGGGACGACGCACGACCTGCACCAGTCGAGCTTCGACATCGACGAGAGCGCGCTGGCCGTCGGCGTGCGGCTGCTCGCCACAGCGGCGCTGCTCGCCCTCAGCGACTGACCCGACCCGCCGCGGGTCAGCCGGTCGGCACCGGCTCCCGCTCCGGCTCGGCAGGCACCTGGCCGCGCCGGGGCTCGGGCCGCGGGTAGGACGGCTGCACCCGGAGCACCTTGGCCACCGCAGACGGCAGGTACCAGTTCCACCGCCCGAACAGGCTGACCAGCGCCGGAACCAGCAGCGCCCGCACGACGGTGGCATCGAGCAGGATGCCGAACCCGAGCGCGGTCGCGAACAGCTTGATGTCGGTCTGCGGCCCGGTCGAGAGCGAGGCGAAGGACAGGAACAGGATCAGCGCTGCCGATGTGACGAGCCGCCCGGTGCGCCCGATCCCCTCGATGACAGCGCCATCGGTGGATGCGCCGTTGTCGTACTCCTCACGGACCCGGGCGAGGATGAAGACCTCGTAGTCCATCGATAAGCCGAACAGGAACGCAAAGACCATGATCGGCAGCCAGAACGTGATGGCTCCCGTGGCCTTGATGCCGTAGACCGCCTGCGAGCCGAGGCCGTCCTGCCAGAACAGCACGGCCCCACCGAAGGTCGCGCCGACGGACAGCAGGTTTAGCAGGACGGCCTTGAGTGGCAGCAGCAGGCTGCGGAAGGCACGCACGAGCAGCAGGTACGTGACCACGACGATCAGCGTCAGCATCAGCGGGAAGTTGCCGTACACGCCGTGCAGGTAGTCCAGCTGCAGCGCCCCGACGCCCGTCACGCCGACGACGCCCGGCGCGCCCTTGAGCGTGGCCTTCACCCGGCGCACGACCTCGACCGACGACCCGTTGGCCGTCTCCCTGCTCGGGATGGCGATGACAGTCGCCGTGCCCGCGCGCTGGTTGGCCGGTCCGGTCGGGGCGTAGGCGGAGGTGACGCCCTGCACCCCCCGCAGCCGGTCGACTGTGGCCGGCGCAGCCGCGGCTGTCGTGAGCACCTCGATCGGCGTCAACACCCCGGAGGGCACGCCGCCGCCTTCGAGCGCGTGCAGCGCCTCGTAGGCCGGACCGCTCTTGGCGAGAGAGTCGCTCTGCGCGAGGCCGATGGACAGCCGGGCCAGCGGCGCGACGAGCAGCCCCAGGATGACCAGGGCGAGGATGGCCGCCGGCCAGCGGTGCCGAACGACACGGGTACCCCAGCGGCTCCACGGCCGGCTGGCCTCGGCGCGCAGCGGGCGGTGGGGCCAGTCGACCTTCTGCCCGAAGCGGGTGGTCAGCAGGGCCGGCAGCAGCGTCAGGGTCACCATGGTGCTGACCAGCGGGATGAGCATCCCACCGAGCCCGACCGAGCGCAGGAACGGCACCGGCAGGGCAATCAGGGCGGCGAGGCCGACGGCGACGGTCACGCCGCTGAACACGATGGCATGGCCCGATGTCTCGATCGCCCGCACCATCGCCGGCTGGCTGTCGAGCCCCTTGGCGCGTTCCTCCCGCCAGCGCGTGACGAGCAGCAGCGAGTAGTCGATCGCGACGCCGAGCCCGATGAGCGAGACGAGGAACTGGACGATGAAGGACACGTCGGTGAGGTAGGTGACGCCGAGCAGGACGAGGAACGTGGTGAGAATCGCGACGCCGGCGATGGCGAGCGGTACCAGGGCGAGCAGCGACGCGAAGACGAACGCCAGCACGGCGAGCGCACCCACGGCACCGATCAGCGTCTCGGCGAGCACGCCGGGGCCGCCGGAGCTGCCGCCACTGTCGGAGAGCTCCTGCAGACCGGTCGTCGTGCCGGTGCTGCCCGGTGGCGCGGCCTTCGCGAGCACCGCCGGCAGTGCGAGCGTGACCGGCGAGGTGAAGCTCCGCTGCACCGGGGTGAAGGCCAACGCGTACTGGGTGCGGCCGCCATCGACGACAAACGAGGCGTCGTCGGTCGTGGCATGGCCGACCACGCGCACGGCGGGGATCTGCTGCTGCACCGCGGCGAACGCGGCGTCAGCGGCCGGGGTGGGGATGGGCTGGCCGTTGTTGCTGCGCAGGACCAGGATCGCGGGCTGCTGCTCGCCGCCGTTGCCGTAGGTCTTGACGATCTTCTGGCCGGTCTCGTACCCGGCCTGGCCGGGCAGGGAGAAGTCGAACTTCAGGCGGCTCGTCGCGGTCCCGGCAGTCGCGGCGCCGGCGATGAACAGCACGAGCCAGGTGAGCAGAATCAGGCGGCGGTGGCGCAGGACGAAGCGGGCGAGCCCAGTCATCGGCGTTCCTCTCGAGGTCTGCCGGCAATGCTAACCACCTACACGGTGTACCCGTACAGTAAATGTCGGTGACATCTCACTGAACGCGAGCGGGAGACGATGGACGCGAAAGCCGAGCTGCTCCAGTCGTTCAGCCGCTTCGGGCCGGCCTGGGTGCGGTTCCTGCGCAGCAGCGCCAGCGAGACCAGTCACGCCCGGCTGCGCGTGCTCGCCGCGCTGCAGGCTCAGGGTAAGCCGACGATCATGCGTGACCTGTCCGAGAGCCTGGAGCTCACGCCGCGAGCTGTGACCGCCCTGGTCGATGCGCTCGAGGCCGACGCGCTCGTCCAGCGCCGCCCGCATCCCACCGACCGCCGGGCGACGCTCGTGGAGTTGACCGAGCAGGGCCGTCAGCGCGCTGCAGCGCTCTGGTCGGACCACATAGCCCGCGCCTGCGATGTCCTCAGCGTGCTCGACGAGCAGGATGCGGCATCGCTGCGACGCATCCTCGAGCTGCTCACGGCGGAGCTGCACCGCCGAGAGCAGTGGGGCGGCACTGGCGGTACCGCTGGGCTGCCGGCCTGCTCACCGCCCCCCTAGCCCATGCTTGCCAGCCCGGGCCGGCGCCCCTACTCGGGGGGCGACCCGCAGGGCCGGCCACGCAGCTCCGCGACGTAGTCGTCGGGGGCACCAGCCTTCTCCGCGGCGTCGGCGGTCAGGCCCAGGTAGCGGCAGGAGGGCAGGCCGCCCTCGTACGCCCGCAACAGGTAGGTCCAGGCCACCCGGTCGCCCTCGAGGACCGACACCCGCACCCGGATCTTCTCGTAGAGGCCGACTGTCGCGCCCTCCCACTCGTCGAGCACCTTGGCGTCGATGTCGGTGACGTCGTAGAGCACCACGTAGACCCGGCCGGCGGGGTCCGGGACGATCGTCGCGAGGGCGCCGTCCCACCCGACGTCCTCGCCGCCGAAGGTCAGCCGCCAGCCCTCCAGCCAGCCCGCGCCACCCACCGGGGAGTGCGGGCACCGGGATCGCATCTGCTCGGGGTCGAGGTTGGTCCCGTATGCCGCGTAGAGGGCCACGGAGGCGAATCTAGACGGTTGATCAGCTCTGCCGCCGCCGGCCTGGCTGACCCCAGCTGGAGCACACTGGACGGGTGACACACATCGTCGTGCTGGGCGGCGGACCGGGCGGGTACGAGTCGGCGCTCGTGGCCGTCGAGCTCGGCGCCGACGTGACGCTGATCGACAGCGACGGCATCGGCGGGGCGTGCGTGCTCACCGACTGCGTGCCGTCCAAGACACTCATCGCGAGCTCCGAGCTGCTCACCCGGATGCACGACTCCGAGGACCTGGGGGTGGCCGCCAGCGGCGCCGGTACCGACATCGGGCGCGTGTTCGCCCGGGTGCATCGGCTCGCCGGCGCGCAGTCGGCCGACATCCGCCGCCGGCTTGAGCGGGAGGGCGTTCGGGTGCTGGACGGCTCCGGCCGGCTCGTCGAGCGCCACTGCGTCGAGGTGACGTCAGCCGACGGGCCGGCCACCCGGGTGGAGGCCGACGTCGTCCTGCTGGCGCTCGGCTCGAGCCCGCGGGTGCTGCCGGGGGCCGAGCCCGACGGCGAGCGCATCCTCGACTGGCGCCAGCTCTATGACTTGCCCGGGCTGCCCGAGCATCTCGTCGTCGTGGGCTCGGGCGTGACCGGTGCAGAGTTCGCGTCGGCCTTCCGCGCGCTGGGCTCGGAGGTCACCCTGGTGTCCTCGCGTGAGCGCGTGCTGCCCGGCGAGGATGCCGACGCCGCGGCCGTGCTCGAGGACGTTTTCCGGCGCCGGGGCATCACCGTGCTCAACCGCTCGCGCGCCGGGGCGGTGCGTCGCGTCGGTGACGGCGTCGAGGTCGAGCTGACCGACGGGCGGGTGGTCTGCGGCTCGCACACGCTGATCGCGGTCGGGTCGGTCCCGCGCACAGCGGGGCTCGGGCTCGAGGAAGCCTGCATCACGCTGGGACCGGGTGGTCACATTGCCGTCGACCGGGTCTCGCGCACCTCGGCGCCGGAGGTCTACGCCGCCGGCGACTGCACCGGTGTGCTGCCGCTCGCCTCCGTCGCGGCGATGCAGGGCCGCATCGCCATGTGGCATGCGCTGGGGGAGGCGGTCGAGCCGCTACGCCTGTCGGTGGTCTCGGCCAACGTGTTCACCGACCCCGAGATCGCCACGGTCGGTGTCTCGCAGCAGGCTGTCGAGTCCGGCGCGGTGGTGGCCGAGGTGGTCAAGCTGCCGCTGGCGACCAACGCCCGCGCCAAGATGCAGGGGCTGCAGGACGGGTTCGTCAAGCTGTTCGCGCGGCCCGATGTCGGGACCGTGCTCGGCGGCGTCGTCGTCGCGCCGCAGGCGAGCGAGCTGGTGCTGCCGATGTCGATGGCGGTGCAGCACAGCCTCACGGTCGACCAGCTGGCCCACACCTTCGCCATCTACCCCTCGCTCGCGGGGTCGCTGACCGAGGCGGCGCGGCAGCTGATGCCGCACGAGCAGGTCGCAGTTGCCGGATAGTGCCGTCGCCGGGTCAGTCGCCAGGTAGCGCAGGTGCCGGTCAGTGACGGCGGCTACTCGTCCTCCTCGGCCCGCTCGATGGGCGGGAAGCCGTGCTGCTCGAGCCGCCGGTTGCGGAAATAGCCGCTCGTCGTGTAGCCCATCACCACCCCGCCGAGCGCGAGGAACGCCACGAGCGAGATGCGCAGCTGCGGCTCGCCCGGCAGCAGCGCGAAGGCGATGACGAACGGGAGCATCAGCAGCATCGGACGGCGGGCCTGACGGTGCCGCCAGCCGTGGGTCATCAAGTCGCGCTGCACCCACGGGCGGTAGCGCGAGGGCAGCGTGCCGCCCAAGAGGTAGGTCAGGCGGCCGCTGAGCGGCGGACGCTCGGGGCGTCCGAGGGGTGGGCCAGGGGCCGACATCTCTAGTCGGTGATCTCGCAGATGACGGCGCCGCTCGTGACCGCCGCACCCACGTCCGCGGTCAGCCCGCCGACGGTGCCGGCCTTGTGCGCGTTGAGCGGCTGCTCCATCTTCATCGCCTCGAGCACGACGATGAGCTGGCCGGCCTCGACTGTGTCGCCGTTGGTGACCCCCACCTTGACGATGGTCCCCTGCATCGGGCTGGTCAGGGCGTTGCCACCGGCGGCGGCGGCGCCACCGCCCGCGCGCCGGGTAGCCGGCTTCTTCTTCGCCTTCCCGGAGCCAGCGGCAGCTGCGCCGAGGCCGGCGGGCAGCACGACCTCGAGGCGGCGGCCACCGACCTCGACGACGACACGCTCGCGCGGCTCCTCCTCCGCGCCCGCCTCGGTGCCGCCGGTGCCGCCGGTACCGCCGGTGCCGCCTGCGAAGGGCGGCACGGTGTTGTCGAACTCGGTCTCGATCCACCTGTTGTGGACTGTGAACGGCTCTGCGGCGTCGGCCGGCGCGAACGCCGGGTCACGGACGACGAGCCGGTGAAACGGCAGTGCCGATGCCATCCCCTCGACCACGACCTCGTCGAGCGCCCGGCGCGAGCGCTCGAGCGCCTCCTGCCGCGAGGCGCCGGTGACGATCAGCTTGGCCAGCAGCGAGTCGAACTGGCCGCCGATGACGTCGCCGCTCTGGATGCCGGTGTCGACCCGAACGCCCGGTCCTAGCGGCGGGACGAAGCGGGTGGCGGTGCCGGGCGCCGGCAGGAACCCGCGCCCGGGGTCCTCGCCGTTGAGCCGGAACTCGAACGCGTGGCCCCGCTGCACCGGGTCCTCGAGGGTCAGCGGCTCGCCGTCGGCGATGCGGAACTGCCAGCGGACCAGGTCGATCCCGGTGACCTCCTCGGTGACCGGGTGCTCGACCTGCAGCCGCGTGTTGACCTCGAGAAAGGAGACGAGCCCGTCCTGGCCGATCAGGAACTCGCAGGTGCCCGCGCCGACGTAGCCGGCGGCAGCGCAGATCTTCTTGCTCGCCTCGTAGATGCTCGTGGTCTGCTCGTTGGTGAGGAACGGCGCGGGCGCCTCCTCGACCAGCTTCTGGTAGCGGCGCTGCAGGGAGCAGTCGCGGGTGCCGACGACCACGACCTTGCCGGTCGCGTCGGCGAGCACCTGCGTCTCGACGTGCCGGGGGCGGTCGAGGTAGCGCTCGACGAAGCACTCGCCGCGCCCAAAGGCGGCGACGGCCTCGCGGACGGCGCTGTCGTAGAGCTCGGTGACCTCGTCCATCTCGCGGGCGACCTTCAGGCCGCGTCCGCCGCCGCCGAACGCAGCCTTGATGGCGATGGGCAGCCCGTGCTCCTTGGCGAACGCGATGACCTCGTCCGGGCCCGAGACGGGGTCCGGCGTGCCGGGCGTCATGGGGGCGCCGACCTCGAGCGCGATGTGCCGGGCCTGGGTCTTGTCGCCGAGCTTGTCGATGGCGCTCGGGGGCGGCCCGATCCAGGTCAACCCGGCGTCGATGACGGCCTGGGCGAACCCGGCGTTCTCGGCCAGGAACCCGTAGCCGGGATGCACCGCATCCGCGCCGGACTGCCGGGCGATGTCGACCAGCTTGTCGATCACCAGGTAGGACTCCGCGGCCGTGCTGCCCCCCAGCGCGAACGCCTCGTCGGCCACCTTGACGTGCAGAGCGTCGCGGTCGGGGTCGGCGTAGACCGCGACGGAGGCAAGCCCGTGGTCGGCGCACGCACGCGCGATGCGGACGGCGATCTCGCCGCGGTTGGCGATCAGGACCTTGCGCACAGGGCTCCCAACGAAGGTGACGGGGTGGGGCCGAGTCTAGGTTCCGGCGCCGCGAACACAGAACGGCCGAATCGGCGCTCAGAAGCGGCTCATTGACCCGCTCTGTGTGCAGACAGCGAACCTGTACACAGAAGGGCCGAATCTGCGGTCGAACGGTGCTGTGGAGCCCGCTCTGTGTGCAGCCGCGCTACGCGCTCACCAGCCGGCGCGGGTGCCCTTCTCGAAGCCCGAGGCCCGCCACTCGCCCGGGCCGACGTGCACGGCGCGACGCAGCTGCGACCGGCGCGAGGACCACGCCGACGCGAGTGGCGTCGGCGCCTCGCTGGTCAAGGCACGGGCGGACAGCACGGCGACCAGCGCCGCCAGCTCTTCGGGGGTGGGCTCCCCACGGACGATGCGCAGCACCGGACGCTGCGGCTCGGCTGGCGCCTCGCTCTCTCCTCCACTCACAGTCACACGGTTCGTGTCGTCGACCCGCTCGGCTGGCGCCTCGCTCTCTCCTCCACTCACAGGGGGATGTTCCCGTGCTTCTTCGGCGGCAGCGACTCCCGCTTGTTGCGCAGCAGCCGCAGTGACTGGATGACCTCGCGCCGCGTGTCACTCGGGGCGATGACCGCATCGACGTAGCCGCGCTCGGCGGCGATGTAGGGGTTGGCGAAGGTGTCGGCGTAGTCGGTGATGAACTCCGCGCGCAGCGCCTCGACGTCCTTGCCCTGCTTCTCCGCCGCGACCAGCTGCCGCCGGCGGATGATGTTGACAGCACCCTGCGCCCCCATCACCGCGATCTCGGCCGTCGGCCACGCCAGCTCGATGTCGCTGCGCAGGTGCTTGGACCCCATCACGACGTACGCACCGCCATACGCCTTACGAGTGATGATCGTGACCTTGGGCACCGTCGCCTCGGCATACGCGTAGATCAGCTTCGCGCCGCGCCGGATGATGCCCTGCCACTCCTGGTCGGTCCCGGGCAGGAAGCCGGGGACGTCGACGAAGGTCAGCACTGGGATGTTGAACGCGTCGCACGTGCGCACGAAGCGGCTGGCCTTCTCGCTGGCGTCGATGTCGAGCGTGCCGGCGAACGACATCGGCTGGTTGGCGACCACCCCGACGCTGCGGCCGTCGACCCGCCCGAACCCGGTCACGATGTTGGTGGCCATGAGCGCCATGACCTCGGTGAACTCGCCGTCGTCGAGCACGGTCTCGATCACCGTGTGCATGTCGTACGGCTGGTTGGAGGAGTCCGGGATGAAGGTGTCGAGCTCGACGTCGGGCTCGAGGGTGTCGAGGTCGACCTCGTCGTACTCCGGCGCCGTCTCGAGGTTGTTGCTCGGCAGGTAGCTCAGGATGGTCTTGGTCAGCTCCAGGCAGTCGGCCTCGTCGGTCGCCATGAAGTGCGCGACGCCGCTCTTGGAGTTGTGCGTGCGCGCCCCGCCCAGCTCCTCCATCTCGACGTCCTCGCCGGTGACAGTCTTGATGACGTCGGGGCCGGTGATGAACATGTGCGAGGTCTGGTCGACCATCAGCGTGAAGTCGGTGATGGCGGGGGAGTAGACGGCGCCGCCCGCGCACGGACCCATGATCAGCGACAGCTGCGGGATGACGCCCGAGGCCATGACGTTGCGGTAGAAGATCTCGCCGTAGAGCGCGAGCCCCATGATCCCTTCCTGTATCCGCGCGCCGCTGCCGTCGTTGATTCCGACAATGGGGCAGCCGGTCTTCAGCGCGAGGTCCATGACCTTGACCATCTTCTCGCCGAACACCTCGCCGAGCGATCCCCCGAACACGGTGAAGTCCTGGCTGAACACGCAGACCGGGCGCCCGTCGATGGTGCCGTAGCCGGTGACCACGCCGTCGCCGTACGGGCGGTTGGCGTCGATGCCGAAGTCGCGGGCGCGGTGGCGGGCGAGCGCGTCGAGCTCGACGAACGAGCCCGGGTCGAGCAGCGCGGTGATGCGCTCGCGCGCCGTCATCTTGCCGCGCTCGTGCTGGGCGTCGACGGCCCGCTGCGAGCCGGCATGCACCGCGTCGTCGTTGCGCTGACGGAACTCGGCGAGCTTGCCGGCGGTGGTGTGGATGTCGGGCGAGGAGGTGCCGGGGCCCGGCTCGGTAGTCATCTCAGCGGGCTCTGCGGACATTGCCGCAGGGTATCGGGACGGCTGGCCGCCTCGGAGGCTCAGCGCCGCGGGGGGCCAGGCTCAGCCGGCGAGGAACGGCAGCACGGCGGCGACGAACTGCTCGGGCCGGCGGCTGTGGACGCGATGCCCGGCCCCCGCCACGGTGACCAGCTGGCAGTCCGGCATCTGCTGAACGAGCCGGGCGAGCCGCTTCCCGCTCAGGTGGCTGCTGTCGCCGCCCCCGACCAGCAGCGTCGGGGCCGCCATGCCGGGCAGGGCCGCCCACCACTGCGGGTCGGGCGTGGCCAGGACCTCGACCAGGACCGGCCGGGCCATCCGCACATCGAACCGGCGGGCCCTGGTGAGCAGCAGCGCCGACTGGGCCGCGAGCGTCACTCGCTGCCGGGCCGTCTGCAGGGCCAGGTCGTGCGGACCTTCTGGCGGCGGGGAGATGTCCTCGAGCACCAGGCGCCGGACCCGGTCGGGCTGGCGCTGCGCGACGAGGGTGCCGACGTGGCCGCCGAGCGAGTGCCCGACCAGGTCGACACGCTCGAGCGCCTCGTGGTCGAGGAAGGCAATGACGTCGTCCCGCATCGCCCGGCAGGGGTACCGGCCCGGGCGCGAGCTGCTGCCGTGGCCGCGCAGGTCCAGCGCGACCACCCGCCGGCCGCTGCGGGCGGCGGCCACTGCGAACCGGTCCCACGTCGTCGCCCCGCTGCACATCCCGTGCAGGGCAAGGATCGGCACTGCGCCGGTTGCCTCAGTTGGCAGGCCGGTGGCGCGCCAGGCCAGCGACACCTCGGTCAGCTCCGCGGTCCCCCGCTCGAACGCGGGGTCGTCGGGCGGCACGGCCCGAGGCTAGTGCGGGGAGCCGGCGGCTTGGCGACCCGCGCGTGCGGCAGGCTAAGGCAGTGTACGGCGACCTCGACCGCCCCCCGCTGCCGGCCGCTGCGCTGAAGCGAGCGCTCGCCCGCGACGGCTTCGACGTGCAGGTACGCGCCCGCACCGGCAGCACCAACGCCGATGTCGCGGCGGCCGCCAGATCCGGCGCCGCCGAGGGGCTCGTCATCGTCGCCGAGCAGCAGGATGCCGGACGGGGGCGGCTCGACCGCACGTGGGTCTCGCCGCCGCGTGCGGGGCTGACGTTCTCGGTGCTGCTCCGCCCCGCTGCGCCCTCCGGGTGGCTGCCGCTGCTGGGCGGTCTCGCCGTCGCCGTCGCCCTGCAGGAGCACGCCGGGCTGCCGGACGGGAGTCAGGTGACGCTGAAGTGGCCCAATGACGTGCTCATCGATGAGCGCAAGGTCGCCGGCCTGCTCGCCGAGGTCGTACCTCTGCCGGCGGCGGGCGGCCAGCCGATCGGTGTCGTGCTCGGTGTGGGCCTCAACGTGCACACCCGAGCCGACGAGCTGCCGCACGACCAGGCGACGAGCCTGGTGCTGGCCGGCGCCCGCCACCCGGACCGCCCCATCCTGCTGTCGGCGATGCTGCGCTCGCTCGCCCGCGCCTACGCATCCTGGCGCGCCGACCCGGCAGCGCTCGCTGGTCCCTACCGCGCCGCCTGCGGCTCCATCGGCCGTCGCGTGCAGGTGCAGCTGCCCGGCGGCCAGGTGGTCGAGGGGGTCGCGGAGGACATCGACGGTGCCGGGCGGCTCGTGGTCGACGGGCGCGTGTTCGGCGCGGGTGACGTGGTGCACCTGCGATGAGGTGAGACAGTCCGGCCATGGCGTTCCCGCGCCGGCTGCTGCTCGACGCCGAGCAGGTCGTGCTCGAGCTGCACCCGCACTGGCGGCGGCTCGTGCTCCCCGCGTTCACGCTGCCTGTTGTCGCCGGGGTCGCGTCCTACGCCGCGGCAGCCGGCCCGCACGCGTCTGCGTTCCGCCTGGGCGTGCTCGGCCTCGCGCTCGTGCTCGTCATTCTGCTCAGCGTGCGGCCCTTCCTGCGCTGGCGCTCGACCCGCTACGTCGTGACTACCCGCCGGGTGATCTGGCGGGCCGGTTCACTGCGCACGGGCCGTGACGCCGCCCTCTACCGCATCACCGACATCGCCGTCGAGCGCGGGGTCGTCGACCGGCTGTTCGGCAGCGGCGACCTCGTCCTCACCAGCCCCGGCGAGCACAGCCGGCTGGTCCTCGTCGACGTGCCGGGCACTGACGACGTGCACCGCACCGTGTTCGAGCTCGCGGAGCAGGACGACGCCCGCCACGCGCGCGCCGGAGGCGGCCCTTTGCCCGACGGTGATGCGGAGAAGGGTGACGACAACGTTGGTGACGAACAGTGGTCTGACCAACACTGACTGCCATGCTTGCCGTTCCGGGGGATGATGGCAGCCATGACCGAGCCCGTCACGCCCGTGCGGCCGGCTATACCCGACAACCCGGACGAGGGTGGCGCCCGCGAGGTTGCCGGCGTCGACCAGGCCATCGGCCAGCTCGAGGAGGCTCTGCTCGGAGAGCCGGCCAGCCTGAGCCGGGAGGCGGTCGAGTCGAGTACCGGACTCGGCGTGGACCGGGTACGGGCGCTGTGGCGCGCGCTCGGCTTCGTCGACGCCCTCCCCGACACGCCGATGTTCGCGGCGGCCGACGTCGACGCCCTGCAGCGGACGGCGACCCTCGAGCACGACAGGCTCTTCGACGAGCGGGCGCTCGACACGCTGGCCCGAGCCCTCGGGCAGGCCATGCGCCGCCTCGCCGAGGCCCAGGTCGAGATCCTGACCGAGATCATGTCCCGTGACGAGCAGATGGTGCGGCTTGCCGCGGACGACCCGCAGCAGGCCGTTCGCGAGGTCGTGGAGCAGACCCGCGAGTGGCTGCCCGAGCTCGAGGCGCTGATGGTCTACGCCTATCGGCGCCACGTCCTCGCCTCGTCGAAGCGGGTGCTGGCGGGCGCCGCCCGCAACATCACCGATGCGCCGCTCGTCGTGGGGTTCTGCGACATCGTCAACTACACGGCGATGACCCGCGACCTCGACGGGCGCGACCTCGCCGCGCTCGTCGAGACCTTCGAGTCGACTTCCGCGGATCTCATCACGCGCGGGGGCGGGCGCGTCGTCAAGCTGCTCGGTGACGAGGTGATGTTCGCCGCGGACGACCCGGAGAGCGGCGCCGGCATCGGACTTGCCCTGTCGGAGGCCTTCGGCGCAGCAGGGCGTAACGACGTGCCGCGCAGCAGCGACGCCATGGACAACGTGGGGGTCGCCTCACCCGCCCGGGTGGGCGAGGTGCGTGTCGGGCTCGCGTACGGACCGACGCTGCCGCACGGGGGCGACCTGTTCGGCCCCGTCGTCAACCTCGCCAGCCGCTGCACCGGCATCGCCCGCCCAGGCGCTGTGGTGTGCGAGCGGGAGCTTGCCGCGGCTCTCGCGGACTCGCCCACGGTGCGCGTCTCCCGCCTGCGGATGCTGCGCGTGCGCGGCTATGGTCACCTGACCCCGTCGGTGCTGCGCCGCAAGCCCTGAGCGTCGCAAGCCCTGAGCGCCGCACGACCTGACTAGCGCCGCCGCGGGCCGGCCGAAGGAGCAACGATGCAGGTCCTGCGTACCCCCGACGAGCGCTTCGCCGACCTGACGGACTGGCCGTACGCCCCGCAGTACGCCACCACCGCGGACGGCCTGCGCGTGGCCTACGTCGACGAGGGTCCGCGTGACGCCCCGGTGGTGCTGCTGATGCACGGCGAGCCCACCTGGTCCTACCTCTACCGCCACGTGCTGGGCGTGGTCACGGGCGCGGGCCTGCGGGCCGTCGCGCCAGACCTGGTCGGGTTCGGCCGGTCGGACAAGCCGGCGAGCATCGACGACTACTCCTACGCCCGCCACGTCGAGTGGATGCGCTCGGTCCTGTTCGACGCCCTCGACCTGCGCGACGTCACCCTCGTCTGCCAGGACTGGGGTGGCCTGATCGGGCTGCGGCTCGTCGCCGAGCATCCCGAACGGTTCGCCCGGGTCGTCGCGGCCAACACCGGGCTGCCGACGGGCGACACCAGAATGCCGCAGGTGTGGGAGCGCTTCCGCGACGCTGTGCTGGGGGCGGACGAGCTCGCCGTCGGCTGGCTCGTCTCCGCTGGGTGCAAGCAGCAGATGGACGATGCCACGCGCGCCGCCTACGACGCGCCGTTCCCGGATGCGTCCTACCAGGCGGGGGCGAAGGCCTTCCCGCGCCTGGTGCCCAACAGCCCCGACGACCCCGCGGGCCCGGCGCAGCGGGCCGCGTGGCAGAGCCTGGCGAGCTTCGAGCGCCCGTTCGTCTGCGCATTCAGCGACGGCGACCCCATCACCCGTGGGGCAGACATCGAGCTGCGGGAGGTCATCCCGGGAGCAGCTGGCCAGCTGCACACGGTGATCGAGGGCGCCGGGCACTTCTTGCAGGAGGACGCGGGCGAGCAGCTGGGCCGGGTCGTTGTCGACCTGGTGCAAGCCGGCTGATCGGCCGCCGGCGGCTGCAGAGCCAGTGCAGGCTCAGATGAGGATCAGGCGGCGGTCTCGGAGTCGATGAGCGCCGTCTGTTCGGCGGCCGAGGCATGCAGCCCGGCCACCTTGGGGTGCTCCGGCGAGAGGAAGACGTAGCGCTTGTAGGCCCAGAAGCGGAAGATCGTCGCGAGTCCGGTCCCCACCAGGTTGCCCCAGATGTTGCTCGCGAGGGCGCTGCGCTGGTCGAGCACGTAGTAGCCGAAGCCCAGGAAGGCCAGCGCGATCGCGAGCCCGATGGCGCTCAGCACGATGAAGATGGCGTACTCGCGGCCGGTACCCGTGCGGGCGCGATGCGCGAACGACCAGTGCCGGTTGCCGAAGTACGCGACCGTTGCGGCCACGATCGTCGACAGCGTCTTGGCGGTGATCGGACCGGTGCCGAGCCCGATGTGCAGCACGTTGTAGAGGCCGACATCGACGACGTAGGCGACGGCGCCGACGACGCCGAACTTCGCGACCTCGTGGATGACCGTCTGCCACCGGTGGTACAGCTCGCGGGCCGCGCTCACGACGGGCAGGAGGGGGTGCTGGACACGACGGTGATTCTACCCGCGCAACGGTTCCGGCGGTTGCGCTGACGCGCGGCTCACACCGAGGCCGCAGACTTCCTCAGCGGGGCCCCCAGCCGAGCCGGGGCGCCTCGATGCGCGGGCAGGTGTCCATCACCATGTCGACTCCGGCTGCCGTGACGCGGGCGGCGGCTGCCTCGTCGACGACGCCGAGCTGGAACCACACAGCGCGGGCCCCGATGGCCAGGGCCTCGTCGGCGTGCACCCCGGCGGAGTCGCTGCGCCGGAACACGTCGACGACGTCGATGGGTCCATCGGTCGCATCCGCCGCCTCAGCCAGGGTGGGGTAGGCCCGCTCGCCCAGGATCGTCCCTCCGCGCGGGGATACCGGCACCACGCGGCGCCCGTGCTGCTGAAGCCACTGCGCCACCCCGTACGACGGGCGCGACGCGTCGTCCGACAGCCCGACCACGGCCCAGACCGGGAGGTCGAGCACACGACGGATGGTGTCGGGGTCGTTGCTCCACATACGGCATATCTACCCGGGCAGCACCTGCATGGCACGTCGCGTTCACGGCCCGCGACGCGGGTTCTGGCAGCCGGTCAGTCGTCCAGGCCCTCGCGGATTACCCGTCGGGTGAGCTCGACCCGGTTCGACATCTGCAGCTTGCGCAGCGTGTTCTCCGTCTGGTTCAGCACCGTGCAATGCGACAGGTACAGCCGCTCAGCTCCTCAGGGCCGTCCGAGCGCTCGGTAGACCCATCCCGCGCCTCGCCACCGGTCCTTGTCGAGGGCGTTGCGGCCGTCGACGATGCGCTTGAGAGCCACGATGTCGCTGATGCTGGTCGGGTCGAGGTCCCGGAATTCGCGCCACTCAGTCAGATGAAGCACGAGGTGGGCGCCCTGCAGCGCCTCACGGGCGTTGCCCGAGTAGGTCAGTTGGGGGTGCAGGCGCTGCGCATTCGCGTTGGCGGCGGGATCGTAGACGCACACGTGCGCGCCTTGCTGGTGCAGCGCCACGGCGACGTCGAGGGCCGGCGAGTCGCGGACGTCGTCAGAGTTGGGCTTGAAGGCAGCACCCAGCACGGCGACCCGTACGCCGCCCGCGAACGACCCCCCGGCCAGCTCGCGGGCCAGGTCGACCATGCGCGCCCGCCGCCGCAGGTTGATGGCATCGACCTCCTTGAGGAACGACAGCGCCTGGTCGACGCCCAGCTCACCGGCGCGCGCCATGAACGCGCGGATGTCCTTGGGCAAGCAGCCGCCGCCGAAGCCGAGTCCGGCGTGCAGGAAGCGGCCGCCGATGCGGGTGTCGTAGGACAGCGCCTGCGACAGGCGCTTGACGTCGGCGCCGGTCACCTCGCAGACCTCGGCCATCGCGTTGATAAACGAGATCTTGGTGGCGAGGAAGGCGTTGGCCGCGACCTTGACCAGCTCTGCGGTGGCGAAGTCGGTCACGACGAGGGGAACCTCGACATCCAGCAGCGGTGCGTACACCTCGCGCAGGACCGCCTCGCCCCGTCCGCCATGCGGTACGCCGATGACCAGCCGGTCGGGGTGCAGCGTGTCCTGCACCGCCCAGCCCTCGCGCAGGAACTCGGGGTTCCACGCCAGCTCAGCCCCAGCTGGCCCCTCGGCCGCGATCCAGTCCGCGAGGCGCTGCGCCGTCCCCGCCGGCACCGTCGACTTGCCGACGACCAGCGCGCCGGGCTGCAGGTGCGGGATCAGCGAGCGCACCGACGCATCCACGTAGGTCAGGTCAGCGGCGTACTCGCCCCGCTTCTGCGGTGTCCCGACGCAGATGAAGTGGACGTCGCCGAACGCGCCCGCCTCCTCGTAGGAGGTCGTGAAGCGCAATCGGCCGGACTCGACGTGGCGGGCGAGCAGCTCGGGCAGCCCAGGCTCGAAGAACGGGACCTCGCCGCGGTGCAGCCGCTCGATCTTGGCCTCGTCGACGTCGAGGCCGAGCACCTCGTACCCCAGTTCAGCCATGCACGCGGCGTGGGTGGCGCCGAGGTAGCCGGTGCCGATCACGGTCAGGCGGGGAGGCATCCGGTCAGGGTAGGGGAACCTACACTCGGCTGCGTGAGCTCCGACTTCGACACCTACCTCCTCACCGACGAGCACGAGGCCCTGCGCTCGGCCGTGCGTGATCTCGCCGAGGACGTCATCGCCCCTCGCGCCGCCGAGATCGACCAGACGGCCGAGTACCCGTGGGACGTGCACAAGGCGCTGAAGGGCGCCGACCTGCTCGCCATCCACGTGCCCGAGGAGTACGGGGGCGCCGGGGCCGACAAGGTGGCGCACTGCATCGTGGTGGAGGAAGTCGCGCGGGTGTGCGCCTCGTCTTCGCTGATCCCGATGGGTAACAAGCTGGGGACGACGGGGCTGATCCTGTCGGGGTCCGAGGACCTCAAGCGCCGCTACCTGCCGGCCGTCGCCGCAGGTGACGCGACCTTCTCCTACGCGCTGTCCGAGCGCGAGGCGGGCAGCGACGCGGGGGCGATGCGGACGCGGGCGGTGCTCGACGGCGACTCCTACGTCATCAACGGCAGCAAGATGTGGATCACTGGTGCCGGCGTGTCGACGCATTACACGCTGATGGCGGTCACCGACCCGTCAGCTGGGGCCAACGGCATCAGCGCGTTCGTGGTGCACGCCGACGACATGGGGTTCTCCTATGGGGAGAAGGAGCGCAAGCTCGGCATCAAGGGCTCGCCGACCCGGGAGATCTACTTCGACGACTGCCGCATCCCCGCCGACCGGATGATCGGGCCGCTCGGCACCGGTTTCAAGACTGCGCTGCGGACCCTCGACCACACGCGCCTCGGTATCGGGGCGCAGGCCGTCGGTATCGCGCAGGGTGCGCTCGAGGCGGCGGTCGGCTACGTGAAGGAGCGCAAGCAGTTCGGGCGCTCGGTCGGGGAGTTCCAGGGCGTGCAGTTCATGCTGGCCGACATGGCGATGAAGGTCGAGGCCGCGCGGCACCTCGTCTACCACGCGGCCGCCAAGGCGGAGCGGGGCGACAAGAACCTGACGTTCACCTCGTCGGCGGCAAAGTGCTTCGCCTCCGACACCGCGATGGCGGTGACGACCGACGCGGTGCAGCTGTTCGGCGGGTACGGCTACGTGCAGGACTTCCCGGTCGAGCGGATGATGCGCGACGCCAAGATCACGCAGATCTACGAGGGCACCAACCAGATCCAGCGCATGGTCATGGGGCGCCTGCTGCTGAAGTAGCCCCCTGCTGCCGTCCCGGGGCTGGGCCGCGCGGACGTTGACGGGGCGCGGCTCCGGGCGTCTGTCAGGCGCCGAGCGCTGCGGCCCGGACGCGGGCTCGGCCCATCAGCTCGGCGAAGTGCACTTCCCAGTCCGGGTCGGCGTCGTCCAGCTCCCCGATGACGCGCTCTTCGAGCACGCCGTCCGGCCCGGGCCTGCCGGGCACCACCCGTTCGACGACGACAACGGTCCTTGCCCCGTCGGACCGGTGCGCCGCCTGCCAGCGCGCCCCCGCCAGCGCCTGCCGCTCGCGCCTGGTGCCGCTCGAGCTGACCGCGACGTAGACCGCAAGCGCCAGCGCGACGAGAAGTCCAAGGCCGAGGGCGCCGAGCAGGAACTCCATGCGCTACTTGCCCGTGATGGCGAAGCCGGAACCGGGGGCGAAGGTTGTCACACTCGGCGGGATCGCCTTCAGCTCGTCGATCTGCGCGCACGCCGGGCAGCCCTGGTAGCCCCGCTGGCGCTGCTCGTTGGCCTGCGCCTGGGCCTTGGCCTGCTGAACCTCAGCCTGCGCCTGCGTGACCTTCGCAAACGCAGCCTGCGCGCTGTTCACGGCGGCCTGGATCTCGTTTGGCAGGCTGATGCGGACCAGGTTGAAGCGGATGCCGGTGAGGAACTCACCGCCGAGAGTGTCGCGCAGGTCGCTGCCGAGTGAGCTGTTGATCGCGTTCTGCACCTTGGCAATGTTGCCGTTGTTGCTGGCCAAGGCAGCAGCCTGCGCCGGGTTGGCGCCTTGCGGCCCGTTCTGCACCAGCGCGCAGGAGGACACCAGCTCGGCGCAGCGGAAGGCGTTGACCTGCTCGCGCAGATCGTTGTCGATGACCGGGCGGATGACCTGGTCGAGGAAGGCTGACCAGCCCTCCTCACCCTCCCAGGGGTAGTACAGGCCGGCCCCGGACGAGCGGAACTTGCGGGTGCCGAACTTGTCGTCGAAGGCGCGCAGGGTCAGATGGTTCAGGGCCAGCGAGAAGTAGATCGTCCCCTCGATGCCGACGTCGACCCCGTCGCTGGTCGGCGTCTGCACGACGTCGACGCCCGAGCGGTCGCCGTTGCCGGGGTCGGAGGTGATCGTGTAGAAGCGCTGCTGCGCCGGGTACTTGTGGCTCGAGGAGTACAGGCCGGTCCAGGTCAGGTTCGAGGCCGGGTCGATGACCTGCCGGATCTTGTTGTTGTCGAGCGGCCCGCCGTTGCGGACGACAGCGATCTCCCCGCCCGTCGTCTTGTCGAAGCCGCGCCCGACGCCGACGAACAGCGGCAGTCCAACCAGCAGCACGGCCGCCGCCGCAACTGACGCGAGAACCTTGCGGCGTGCGGGCGTGCCCCCCTCCTGCCGGCTAGCGGGGCGTGCGTCCCGGACCTTCCTCGCGAACGATGAGGTCCCGAAGGTGGGGGTCGGCGTGGAGACGGGCGCGGAGCCCGGCTGGTCGTGCTCAGCTGTTGCATCGCGGTCGGCGCGGGGCCGGGAACTCCGAGGTGATTCGGGCACGCCCAGAGCGTTGCACGCCGCGGCAGCTGGCGCATCCTCGCCGCTGTGAGGGTCACCCGCTCAGTCGAGTCGGGGCAGCCCGGGTACGTCGCAGCCGGCTGTGGCCGTGGCCCGCTCGACCTCGGCCCGGTGGGGCAGCTGAGCAGGCTCAGCTCGGCGGACCAGTACGAGTGAGCCGCCCCCAGCAAGGACGCCGACAAGCGGGTCGAGCACGGTGGAAAGTACGCGGTGCGGGATCGGCGCATCAGCTACCTCGGGCCCCGGCGCGGCGGGGACGAACCTGTCGCCGTAGGTCAGGGTCTCGGTGGCGACGTCGATCACCCCGGGGTAGGCGCGGGTGAGGCCGGCGTTCATGGGGCGCAGGGAGAGCCCGAGGACGTCGTCGGCGTCGGGAAGCGCCGTCCCCTCGGCCCACGCGGCTACCCGAACCCCCGTTGTACCGGGCGGCGCAAGACGAGCACCGATGCTGCCGACAGCAAGGCGCAGCACGGCGGTGTGCCAGTGCAACGGCACGTCGAGGCCGACGAGCTCGTCGGGCCCGACCTCGAGCTCCTCGACGAGCATGTTCGACGCCTTTGCCACCCAGTTGGCCGTTGTTGCTACGGAGAGCTCGAGCCGCTCGCCGGTCGCGTCGTCGTAGAAGGTGAGGAAGGGCCGGGCCGGGTCGGCCAGCACCGCGACGGCGAGCAGGCCCGGCAGGTCGGTCACGGGCGGCCCGTCTTCAGTAGTCGGCGACGGCCGGACCCGAGGTTCAGAGCGTGCACCTGTTGCCGGCGGAGTCGGCCGTGACCGGCGGCGCGCTCGGGGTGGCCGGAGCCACCGGGGCCGCCGGCTTGGGTGCCGCCTGGCCCTGCGTACGGACGGGCTGCAGCCGGGTGTAGCTGCTCCCGACGACAAGCACGACTGTCCCAGGGCTGAGCGAAGCATCGGCCCGGACGACCGACCCGGGAACAGCAGCGGCCACCGTCGCGGCGGCGGCGCGGTCGGTCGAGCTGCTCGTCCCGTAGCGCACCTCGGAGGCGGTGGGGCCTGCGGTCTTGTCCGGCCCGATCGAGCTGCGGAAGTGCAGCTGCGCGAGCCCGGTGCTCACGCGCCTAGCCAACCCCGACTGGGTCGTCCCGTTGCGGACCTCCACCTGCACCCGCGCCGGCGGCACGGCCACAGTGCGCGGGGTCGCCGGCGAGGCCGAGGCCGAGGGCGAGGGGGTAGGCGACTCGCCGCGCAGCGGGGCGAGGAAGGCGTCGAGCGTCTTCTGGTCGTACACCTCGACGGAGCCGGCCGCGCCGAGGACGAGCGTGCTGCCGTTGCTGGTCACCCCGGGGTCGCCTTGCCGCAGGCCTCGCACAGGCAGCGTGGTGAACACCACCTGTGACGCCGACGTGCCCTTGAGCCGCTCGGCCAGCGCCTCGAGGTCGGAGGAGCTGGTGCCCTCGTCGAGGCTCAGCGCGTCGCGCACGCTGAACAGCAGGGAGGTCACGCGGGCGGGGTTGAACAGCGTGCCCTTGCCGGTGGCGCTGCGGAACACCGAGCCGAGGAACTGCTGCTGGCGCTGGATCCGGTTGATGTCGCCCTCGGGCAGACCGTGCCGCTGGCGGACGAAGGCAAGCGCCTGGTCGCCGTTGACGTGCAGGGTGCCGGGGCCGCCCTTCCACCCGCTGAACGGATCGTTGGTGTTGGTGCTGTGGACCGAGGCGGTACCCGCGTCGTTGGCGTCGTTACTGGAGAACGAGGACTGCTTCAGGCAGACGGTGACCCCGCCGACCGCATCGGTGACGCGCTTGAAGCCGGCGAGGTCGACCGAGACGTAATGGTCGATCGGGAGGCCGGTGAGCTGCTCGAGCGTCGAGACCAGCAGCGCCGGACCGCCGGTCTCGATGGCGCTGTTGAACTTGCTCTTTGTCGCCGCGTGGTGCTTGCCCTTGGCGTCGTCGTAGGCGGGGATGGTGACGTAGGTGTCGCGGGGGATCGACACCATCGTCGTGGTGCCGTCCTTGTCGAGGTGCGCGAGGATCGTCGTGTCACTGCGCTGCCCGCCGACGGTCTTTGTACCGCCGTACTCGTTGCCCGTCCCGGCCCTGCTGTCTGTGCCAACCAGCACCCAGTTGCTGGTTCCGTCGGCAGCCGTCGAGCCGCTGCCGAGGTCGAGATGTAACCGCGCGATCGTGCCGTCGAACCACTGGACGACGACGTAGCCGCCGACACTGACCACCAGCACGAGCGCGCTGAGCGCTCCCAGCAGCAGCTGCGCGAGCCGGCCACGGCCAGACGCCCGGGGATGCGGAGGGCGCCGCGGGTCGAGCTCGGGCGGCAGCGCGGGCCGGCTGGGAGCGTCGTGCACCGCCACCGTCCTTCCCATTGCTGCAAGGTCAGCGGCGTCGTTGCCAGGCACGTCACGGTACCGAATTGGGCTGGGCGACCCGGGTCTTCAGCACGGCGCGGCGGCGCTCTGGGAGAATCAGCCGACGTGGGGGAGCGCATTGTCGTCATCGGCGCCGGCGGGCAGGTTGGGAGCGACCTGGTCCGCCTGCTGGAGGCCGATCCGCGCGTGCCGCGGTGGCAGGGGCTGACCCGGGCGGAGTGCGATGTCGCCGACCTGCACCGTGTGCGAGCGGTGATCGGTGACCAGGTACGAGCTGCGGGTGAGGACCGGCTGGTCGTGATCAATACAGCCGCCTGGACCGACGTCGACGGTGCCGAGAGCGACGAGGCCGCCGCGTATGCGGTCAACGCGGCCGGTCCGGCGCACCTCGCGCTCGCCTGCTCGCAGGTGGGCGCCGCCCTCATTCACCTGTCGACCGACTACGTCTTCTCCGGGGCCCCGCTCTTGTCCACGCACGACTCCCAGCAGCAGCAGCCGCGGCCGTACGAGCCGGACGACGCCACCGACCCCCGCTCGGCGTACGGACGTACGAAGCTGGCAGGCGAGCAGGCGGTCCGCGAGCTGCTGCCCGATGCCGGCTGCGTCGTGCGGACGGCGTGGCTGTACGGGGTCACGGGCCAGAACTTCGTGCGGACGATGGCGCGACTGCTGCGCGAACGGGACGCCGTCGCCGTCGTGAATGACCAGACGGGCTCGCCCACCTGCAGCGCCGACCTCGCCGCCGGCCTGGTCGAGCTCGCGCTGGCCGGGGTCCCCGGGGGCGTGCTGCACGCCACGAACAGCGGCGTCGCCACCTGGTACGACTTCGCCCGGGCAATCGCGGCCGGGATGGGCCTCGACCCCGAGCGCGTCCGTCCGACGACGACGGCAGCGTTCCCTCGCCCCGCACCCCGGCCGGGGTGGTCGGTGCTCTCGCCCGCCTCCTGGGAGCACGCCGGCCTCACGCCACTGCGCCCCTGGCCGGATGCCCTCGCCGGGGCGCTGCCGGCGATGGGACTGTCAACGACGCCAGCCCCGCCGACGGCGCCAGGGGCGCAGCAGTCGCAGGGGTAGCGCCTCCCCCGGTTCGGGCGGCCGCTTGAGTACGGTGGGCCCACTGCAGCCGACCAGCCGGGGCTCTCGTGTCGTTCGCCTCACCCGCGTTCCTGTGGTACTTCATGCCACTGGTGCTGGCCCTGTACTGGGTTCTGCCGCGGTCGTGGCGCAACGGCCTGCTGTCGGCGGCCAGCCTGGTCTTCTACGCATGGGGCGGCGGTGCGTTCGTCCTGCTCCTGCTCGGCTGCATGGTGGTCAATTTCTCCGCCGGCCTGCTCGTCGACACCGGTCGTTCGGAGGTAGCGCTCGAAGGGGCGCCACCCCAGCCCCCGCGGCTGGCGTCCGCGTCGGCGAGACGGGCCGTGCTCGTCGCGGCGGTGGTCTTCGACCTCGGCATCCTGGCGGTCTGGAAGTACGGCGGCTTCGCCACGCGGCAGCTGCACGAGCTGTCGGCGTCGGTGCCCGCACTGTCAGTGGCGCTGCCCATCGGCATCTCGTTCTTCACGTTCCACCATCTGTCGTACGTGGTGGACGTCTACCGGGGCAGCCGGCGGGCGCAGCGCAGCCCGGTGCAGTTCATCACCTATATCGCGATGTTCCCCCAGCTGATCGCCGGGCCGATCGTGCGCTACCACGAGATCGCCGAACAGCTGGGCGACACTCAGCGCGACCGGCTCGACGACCTCGCCGAGGGGTTCCCCCGCTTCGCGCTGGGGCTCGCGAAGAAGGTCGTCGTCGCCGACGCCATCGCCCCCGTGGCCAACGCAGCCTTCACCGCCGACCCCTCGCAGCTCGACTTTCGCACCGCCTGGCTAGGTGCGGTCGCGTACACGCTGCAGATCTACTTCGACTTCAGCGGCTACTCCGACATGGCGATCGGGCTCGGCCGGATGTTCGGCTTCCGGCTGCCGGAGAACTTCAACCGGCCCTACTCCTCGGTCTCGGTCACCGACTTCTGGCGCCGCTGGCACATGTCGCTGTCGCGGTGGTTCCGCGACTACCTCTACATCCCGCTCGGTGGCAACCGCGGGAGCACCGCCGCGACGTACCGCAACCTCTACATCGTCTTCGCGCTCACCGGCTTCTGGCACGGTGCCAGCTGGACGTTCCTCGTCTGGGGGCTCTACCACGGCACCTGGCTGGCCGCCGAGCGCGCCGCCGGCATCGCCCGGGCCGCTCCCGGCCGCTACGCCGTGCTGCGCCGGGCGCTGACGCTGCTCGTGGTCCTGGTGGGCTGGGTGCTGTTCCGCTCGGCCAACCTCGGGCGCGCCCTGCGCTACCTCGGTCAGCTGGCGAGCCCAGGCTTCGGGAGCCGCAGCGAGGTTCTCGACGGCGTCCTCACCACCCGCGTCAGCATCGTCATGGCGCTGGCCGCGCTGGTCGTGCTGATGCCGCGCTCGTTCGTCATGGGCCGCCTGCTGGAGACCGCGACAGCCCGGGCCCGCGTCGCCCGCCTCGCCTACTGCGCTGTCGCGGCGCCCTACGCCGCAATCCTCGTGGCTGCCGGCACCTTCAGCCCCTTCTTGTACTTTCAGTTCTGATGGCAGCCCATCCATGAGCACCATCCGCGATCGCGAACCTTTGGCTCCGGACCGTCCCCCCGCTGAGGATGCCCCGCCCGCTCGACATCACCGCTGGTCAGCACCACGGGTCGCCGTCCTGCTGCTCGCGATCGTCTTCTTCACCTTGCCCGGGCTTGCCTACCTCGCCGGTGCCCGGGCGCAGCAGATCGAGAACCGCCCCCTGTCCACCCGTCCCGCGCTGTCGGAGGGCTGGAAGGTGTTCGGCCACCTCAATCGCTGGACCAGCGACCATCTGCCGCTGCGCGGCTCCGCCGTCCGCGCCAACGCCGACCTGGACCAGGCCGTCTTCGACGAGGTGCCCGCGTACGGAGGCGGTGGCCGCCCCGAGGTCATCTCGGCCGGCGGCGGCTGGCTGTTCTGGGCGCAGGACGTGCAATGGGCCTGCACCCCCACCCAGCCGCTTGCGACGACGCTGCGCAACGCCACCCGGCTCGCCCGGATGGTCAGGGCGACCGGCGCTCGCTACGTCCTGCTCGTGCCGCCGGACAAGACCTCCGTTGAGACCGCTGAACTCATCGGCCGCTACCCGGGCAAGGCCTGCAGCCGCACGGCCAAGGCCGCGTTCTGGTCGCAGATTGCGAGCAGCCCGCCGGAGGGCTACGCCGACCTGTACCGCCCCTTGCTGGCCCTTCGTGCGCAGCTGGGACGCCCCGTCTACAAGTCCAAGGACACGCACTGGGCGCCCCTGGCCGCCGGCGTCTACGCGCGCATTGTCGTGGATGCGGTGGAGCCCGGGCTGTGGGACGCCGGGGCCTTCGTCCCCACCGGGCGCCGCCGCGAGTTGGGGGACCTGACCCGCTTCACCGGTGTCCCGGCCGACAACACCTACGACGACTGGGCGGTGCGCCGGCCGGGAGTGACTGCCTACCCGCAGGTGCCGTACACGCCGGGCAAGGTCGGCTCGCTCGGGATCGCCCGGCTGAAGGCGACGATCGAGGCGGGCGCGCGCGTCTACCCACAGCCGACGCTTACGATCGCGGACTCGTTCAACGGCGTCTCGCAGTCGCTCATCACGCCCTACCTCGCCGACATCACCTCGGTCAGCGTCAACTCGGCCCCCAAGGACCCCAGGGATGTCGCTCGAATGATCCTGTCCAGCCGTGCCGTCGTCGTCGAGTCGGTCGAGCGAGCCTTCGCAACCGGACGGGCGCCCCTGTTCAGCACCGCCTTCGTCGACAGCCTCCAGCGCGAGCTCGATGCGCAGCGCCGGGGACGCTCGTGAGCACCGCTCAGCAGGCAACCGGGGCAGGACGCCGAGGGCGAGCCGCCGGGACCACGTCGACAGGGACTGTCGGCGGCCATCGTTCCGGCCCGGCTCTCGGGCTACCGTGGCAGCTCGCCAGCGCGCTCCCGGTGGTGCTGCCCACGGCGCTCGCCGCCTACGGAGTCGTCGCGATCGCGCTGCTGCTGGTGGGGCAGCTGCGGCCGGCCCTGACGCTGCCGCTCGGCCTGGCTGCCGGCCTGGTGGCGGGGCTCGTCGCGCTGCGCTCGGCCGGCGAGCAGGCATCGCGGCATCCTGGAGCCCGGTGGGCCGACCTCGCCGCGCTGGTTGCGGCCGGCGTGTGGACGCTGCTCAACCTTCGGCTGTCGTCGCAGAACATCTCGGTCTTCCGCGACCCGGCCACGTACGCCCTCGCCGGCGAGTGGCTCGTTCATCACCCTGCCGCACCGGTCGACGTGCACGCCGGCGTGTTCGGGTCAGCCCAGGGCCTGGTCTTTGCCAGCAACGGCTTCCCCGCCCTGCCGACCCCCGGGCAGGTCCAGCCGCAGGGTGCGCACCTCATCCAGGCTCTCGTCGCCAGCGCCGGATGGCTCGGGGGGAATGCGGCGCTGCTGCGGGCGAACGTCGTCGTCGGCGCCATCGCTCTGCTCGCCGTCTACGCCTTCGCCCGGCGCATCGTGCAGCCCTGGTTCGCCCTTGGGGCTGTCGCCGTGCTGGCCGCGACCCTGCCGATGGCGGAGTTCAGCCGCGCCGTCTACACCGAGCCGCTGGCGATGGCCTTCGCCTGGGGCGGCTTCGCCCTCGTCTGGCTGGCACACGAGGCGGGCCGGCGTCGCGATTTCGTGGTTGCCGGGCTCGTGGTCGGCGCTACCGCATTGACCAGGATCGACGGGCTGCTCAGCGTCCTCGCCGTGCTGCCCTACCTGGCCGTCGTTGTGGTCGGCGGCGTGCTCCGGCGCGACCGCCAGCCTCTGGTGCGGGCGGGCCTGGTCGGCCTACCCGCTGCGGCTGTCGTCGTCCTTGCTGTCCGCGACCTGCAGACCCTCGCCCCTGTCTACTACCACGACCTCGGGGACCAGGTTCGGCTCATCCTCAGGGGGTTCTTCGCTCTGACGGTCGTGTGCGCTCTCGCCGTCGGTGCAGTCGCGGTGCGCCGCACTCTGCCGAAACGCGCCGCACCGATGTGGCTGCGAGCCGCGCCGCCGGTCGCCTTCGTGGGCACGTGCGCGCTGATGGCCGCGCTGGCCAGCCGGCCGCTGTGGCTGGTCGACCGCAACAGCAGCGGCGGCGGCTACGCCAACTACGTCACGTTCCTGCAGAAGGCGCGCCACCTGCCGATCGATGGCACCCGGGGCTACGCCGAGCTGACAGTCAAGTGGATCAGCTGGTACGTCGGGGTGCCCGCCGTCGTGCTCGGCACGCTGGGTCTGGCCCTCCTGCTCGCCCGCACGGTCCGGCGTTTCGAGCCTCCGCTCGTGCTGGCTCTGGGCATGGTGGTGCTGACGGGCTTGCTCTACCTCGTGCGCCCCAGCATCACGCCGGACCAGGTCTGGGCCTCGCGCAGGCTGCTGCCACTGGCATTCCCCGGCGTGCTGGTCGGCGTCGCGGTCGCGCTGACCTGGCTGCTGCGACGCTCCAGCGCCCTCGGCGTGCTCGCCGTCCTGCTCGGCGTGCTCGTCGGGTGGAACACAGTCGATGCCAGCCAGAAGCTGTGGGGCACTCGGCAGTACGTCCCGCAACTGGCCGAGGTGACGGCCGTGTGCGCGGCGCTACCCGACGACGCAGCCGTGCTCGTCGGCCCCAGCCTCGTCTCTACCTGGCTGCAGACGGTCCGCTCGTACTGCGATGTGCCGGTGGCCGGCCTGAAGAAGGTCGCGCCCGCGACGCTGGCGTCGGTGAGGACGGCAGCCGCCTCGTCCGGACGCCGGCTCTACGCCCTGAGCAGCAGTGTCACGGACCTGCCCGGCGTCGAGCCGTCGGTCGCCCCCTTCAGCGACGTCAAGTACCGGCACTGGAACGCGACCTTGACGACGCGGCCATCCTTCGCGGGCAAGGATGAGCGCAAGCTCTACCTCGCGGAGGTGCAGGCGGACGGGCAGCTGCGGCTGCTGCCCTCGACGGGTCCTCAGCCCGGTGCCGGCTGACCGCCTGGCGGCGGCGTCGTCGCGATGGCGGCGTAGTCCTGCGGGCCGAACAGGACGTGGTTGAGCCGGCCGAACGCCTCGTTCACGGTCGCCACCCACGCCGGCGCCGCAGGGTCGCTGATGAGCGGCAGGTGGTACGCCTCGGCGGGGGAGTAGAAGGCGAGCCGGACGTCCCGGAAGCCCGCTCCCTCCAGCAAGAAGGTCAGCAGCGACGGGTGGATGGGCCGGACGTGCGTCGGGTCCATCACGTACGAGTTGCCCAGGACGATCAGCGACTCCGGGTTGGGCGTCTCGGCCACGAGAACCCCGCCCGGGCGCAGCCGGGTAGCGGCCAGCTCCAGCAGTCGGACGAGGTCGTCGAGCTGGAGGTGCTCGACCAGGTGCGTCGCGATGATCGAGCCAAGAGAGCCGTCCGGCTGCTCGGCCAGCCAGGTCAGCGCATCTGCCTGCTCCACCTCCAGTCCGTCGTTGCGGGCCTCGAGCACCATCGACGGGTCGCTGTCGACTCCCCGTGCATCCACGCCGAGCTCGCGCAGCCGTCGCAGCAGCTCGGCGCGTCCGCAGCCGAGGTCGACCACGGGCGCGGACTGCACCAGCAGCTCGCCGTAGCGGTCCCACAACGTCGCCGACACCTGCTCCGGGTCACCGCGGAAGCGGGCCTCGAAGCCGACATAGTCGAACAGGGCGGACTGCGGCGCGACCGGCTGGCCCTGCTCGGGAGCCACAGAAACTAACGAGGGGCCCTGGCCAGGGGCTGTAGCAGGGGTGCCGGTCGGGAGCGACCGAAGGCGGCGGTCCAGGCCGTTGACCCTCTCGCGCAGCTCGGCCACCCGGGCGCCTGCTCCCTCGAGGCCCGCGCCCGGAGCCAGCGCCCAGCCGAGCTGGTCGAGGGTTGCCTGCAACCCGCGCAGCTCGGCCTTGATCAGGTCCTGGTTGACGCTGAGCTCGTGCACGCGGGTGGATGCCTCAGCGACCTCATCGACCAGTCTGTCGACCTGGGCGGCGATCTGGGCGGCCGTGAGTTCGGCCCGAACGGCGGCGGGCTGCAGCTGGCTGACCGTCTGCTCGACGCCATCGAGCCGGACGTTGGCCTGGTGAGCCGCCTGCCGGGCCTGGAGCAGACCGGCAGCTTCGGCTCGCCGGAGACCGGCAGCGGCTACTCGGCGAGCCAGCCGGCGTGCTCGGACCGAAGGGGCGGCCGGGCGCTCGCCGGGCAGCGCCCTCGGGTCCCGCAGGCGGGCGGTCAGCGACTCGCGGAGGGCGGCAGGCAGCGGCACGACCGGACTGTACGACTGGCCGCACCGAAGGACGGGTCACAGGGCCGCCGCGGCCCACCGGCTGTGGATCTCGGCATTGCGGGGTGTGCCCAGCTCGGCCAGCCGCAGCTCAGCTGCCCGCGCCGTGCCCGGTAGCAGGCGCATTGCCAGCCGCGCTGCGACGATTGCGGCGTCGTGCCTGTCCTCCCACCACCGGTGCCCCTGCCAGGACAGCCGGCTCGCCTGAGCGTCGTCGCCGGCGAGGGCGGCCGCCTGTGCGTCGATGTCGTCCGGGTCGGTCACAGCGACGTGCTCGCCGGCCATCAGCTCGAGGGCATCCGCCAACGGCGGGCTGACCACCAGGGGAGCGCCCCAGGCGAGCGCCCGATCGACGGCCTTGCGGGCAGCGGGCGCCGCACCGTCCTCAGCGCGGACGGCTGCTGCGGCGGCGCATCCCAGCGCGGTGTCGACCAGCTCCTCCGGCAGCAGCCCGTCGTATGCGGGCCACTGCCACCCCGCGGCCGTCCACGTCGCCACGGGATGCACGGCCAGGCCGCGGGCAGCCCGGAGGCGCGTGCGGACGAAGGGAGGCACGTAGGCGGCGCCCGGCGGGACGACGCCGTCGGGGCACCGGAGCCCTGCCGACCCGGCTGCCCTCAGCACGCCCGCGTCGCTGCTGACCACAGCCCAGGGCACTGCGGGTGCCACCGGAAGGACCGCGTCGCTGAGCACGGCGACAGGTGCCCGGCGGCCTGTACCGCCCTCGCCCTGACGCAGGGCGGGTCGGCACCAGCTGCCCAGCGCCGTGAGCAGGGGTACCAGCTCTGCCCCGCTGCCCTCCAGCTGTATGTCCAGCACGGGTAGCGCACCGGTGGGCGGCCCCAGCGATGCAGGGAGGCTCACGCCCCCGGCCGGTCTGGAGCGAGGCCGAGCAGCCGGTCGACCACTGGCCCCCACGCGAGGTCGCGGACCCGTTCCCGGCCGGCTTCCCCGAGCCGGCGGGCGAGACCGCGGTCGGCATCCAGCCGAGCGACGGCAGCGCCGACACCCGTCGGCGAGCCGTCGGTCACGAGCCCGGTCACGCCGTCCTCGACCCACTCGAGCACCCCGCCGGCGTCGCTGGAGGTGATGACGGGCTTGCCCGCCAAGAAGGCCTGCAGCGTCACGTAGCCGTAGTCCTCGTCGACGGGGGCGTAGATGACCGCCAGGGCCCCGGCGTAGAGCTCGACGAGCTCGGCATCCGGCACGAATCCCGGCAGCGACACGCGGTCGGCCAGGCCGAGCCGCGCCACCGTTCGCCGCAGGTCCGCGGCGAGCGAGCCCCGGCCGGCCACGACCGAGCGCACCGAGCCCGGCACATGCGCGAGGGACTCGACGGCGAGCCCGGGCCGCTTGTTGCTCTCCAGGCGCGTGGGCAGCAGGACGTAGTCCCCGTATGACCCGGGCCCCAGCTGGTCGGCCAGCGGCGGCGGATGCGCCAGCGGCGTGCCGGTCAGCCCGTTGAAGCGCGCGAGCCGGTCGGCCACGACCCCGCTCGTCGTGAACAGCCGCTCGGCCTCCTCCAGCGCCCGGTTGTCCCACTCGACGAGCTGGCGCTGGGTCTCGAGCGCTGCGTCGTCAGGCCCGAAGTCCGACCAGTCGGCGTCAGCGGCGTCGTAGGCCCCCCGGTGCTGGTGGAACAGCCAGACCACCTTGCGCGGGTGGCGGACGAAGTAGGACGGGAAGTTGGTGGCGATGACGAGGTCGACGTCGAGCGGCAGCAGGCGCCAGGCCAGCGGGGCGTCGAGCAGGCGGCCCCTCTCCCAGGCGACCGGCAGGCGCACCAGCTCGGCTCGGTGCCCGCGCTCGCGAAGAGCTGCCACGAGGTTGTCCTGGTGCAGCTCGGCGCCGCCGGTGACGAACGGCATCTGGGCGCCGCACACCGCAACGTCCACCGGCGCTCCTGCGAGTTGATCGTCATCGGGTCGGGCAGCGCGGCTACATTACGCAGGTGACTGTTGCTCCGGGTTCACCCCGATGACTGCAGTCGACGTCGATCCAGCGGACGTGCAGCAGGCGCCGCGGCACGGCGCGCCTGCGGTCGCAGCGCTGCCGTTCCAGCGGGTCAATGCGCCGGGGCCCGTGTTCCGCGGGTTCGGTCGTTCCGTTCGCGAGGTCATCGAGTACCGCGAGCTGCTGAGCCAGCTGACCCGCAAAGAGCTCAAGGTCAAGTACAAGGACTCGGTGCTGGGCTTCATGTGGACGCTGGTCCGCCCGCTGCTGCAGCTGCTCGTCTACTCCGTCGCCATCGGCATCTTCCTCGGCAGCGGCCGCGTCATCCCGCAGTTCGGTGTCTACCTGTTTACCGGTCTCGTCGCCTGGACCCTTTTCACCGACATCCTCGGGGGCTGCACGGGGGCGGTTGTCGGCAACGCCGGGCTCGTGAAGAAGGTCTACTTCCCGCGCGAGCTTCTGCCGCTGTCGGTCATCGGCGCGGCCGTCGTCAACTTCGCGCTGCAACTGGTAGTGCTGGTCGGTGCCTACGTGGTGACCGGACACTGGCCGCATCCTGGCGACCTGCTGCTCGTGCCACTGGCCCTGCTCGTCCTGGTCGTCTTTGCCTGCGCGCTCGGGCTGATGCTCGCGGCGGCTAACGTCTACCTGCGCGACGTGCAGTACCTGGTCGAGATCGGGCTGCTGCTGTGGTTCTGGATGACGCCCATCGTCTATGACTGGACCAAGGTGCGCACCACGCTCGTGACCGAGCACGGGCTGACCGGGCTGTTCCAGGTCTATCTCGCCAACCCGATGGCCGACGTCGTGCTGGCGTTCCAGCGGGCGCTGTGGCCCGGCGGCCACACCGTCAAGGGTCGGCCGTTCTTCTACGACGGCAACCTCTACGGCCGGCTCGGCATCCTGCTTCTCGTCAGCCTGGTGCTGCTCTGGCTGGCCCAGCGCGTTTTTGCGCGGTCGTCGGGCAACTTCGCTCAGGAGCTGTGAGGGTGGGCGGCCCTGCCTGGATGGACCCGGCGGCGGTGTCGATGGCTGCGGTGTCAATGGCGGCGGTGTCGGCGTGAACCCGCCAGTCATCCGCGTTGTCGACGTCAGCAAGTCCTTCAGCCTGAACAAGCAGAAGTCGCTGAAGGAGCGGGTGGTCAACCTCGGCCGCGAACGCAAGCACCGTGAGACCTTCTACGCCCTGCGCGACGTCTCCTTCGAGGTCGAGTCGGCGACCACGCTCGGGCTGATCGGGCACAACGGGTCGGGCAAGTCGACGCTGCTCAAGCTGATCGGCGGCATCCTGTCGGCCGACACCGGCTACGTGGAGCGCCGCGGGCGGCTCGCTGCGCTGCTGGAGGTGGGCGCCGGCTTCCACGGGGACCTGACCGGCCGCGAGAACGTCTACCTCAACGCCTCGATCCTCGGGCTGACGCGCAAGCAGACCGACTACTACTTCGACGACATCGTCGCGTTCGCCGACATCGGCGACCGGTTCATCGACACGCAGGTCAAGTTCTACTCATCCGGCATGTACGTCCGGCTGGCCTTCGCCGTCGCGGTGCACGTCGACCCCGAGATCCTGCTCGTCGACGAGGTGCTCGCCGTCGGCGACGAGCCCTTCCAGCGCAAGTGCATGGAGCGCATCAAGCAGTTCCAGCGCGAGGGCCGCACGATCGTGCTCGTCACGCACGCGCTCGACACAGTGCGCCAGCTGTGCGACCGCGCCATCCTGCTCGACCACGGCGATGTCATCACCGACGGCTCGGCCATCGAGGCGGTTCGCTCGTTCCGCGAGCGCTACACCGCCGAACCGGTGCACGACGACGACTACGGCGACAGGCGTGCCCAGGTGAGCGACGTCGTCGTCACCGACGGAGCGGGGACGCCGCGCGACCGGTTCGAGCCCGGCGACGCGCTCGGCGTCGAGTTCGAGGTCGAGGCGCTCCAGGGCACCGTCGCCGACTGGGCGGTCGGCATCGCCATCGAGGACCACCTCGACAACGTCGTCTACGGCACCAACACGGCGATGCAGGGGATGACGCTGGCGCCTCTTTCCGGCCGCCGCCGTGTGCGCTTCCGCTTCGGCGACATCCCGATGCTCGAGGGCCAGTACTTCCTCAGCGTGGCCGTGCACGACCGCGGGGGCGGCATCACCTATCACCGGCTCGACCGGCGGACCTCGTTCCGCGTCTTCAGCGAGGGCAGCGAGGTTGGCCTGCTGCACCTATCACCCAAGATCGAGGTCGGGTGACAGCTGGCGCGTCCAGGTCCGGATGACCGGGCGGCTGAGCTGGACGCCTCCGACCCCGTCAGCCGTTCACGGCAGCGCAGCGCGGGTGATGTCGAGCCTGCACGACCACTGGTTGGTACTCGTTCTTCTCATGGCCTCCGCCGCTCTGCGAGCGGCCCTGATCTGCACCTTCCACCCGGCGATCTGGTACCTAGGCGACTCGGTCGGATACGTCGAGCACTCCATGCTGGTGCACCCCGATGCCCTGCGACCATTGGGTTACTCGCTCCTGCTTGCCCTATTGCGCCCCTTTCACGACCTCCAGGCCGCTGTCGTGACACAGCACGTGCTCGGCCTGCTAACGGGCATCCTCGTGTACGCGGTCCTGCGACGCTTCGGTCTGCCGAAGTGGGGGTCGGCGCTCGGCGCCGTTCCGGTGCTGTTTGAGGGCTTGTCCTTGAGCATCGCGCACTACCTGGTGGCGGAATCGCTGTTCACGACACTTGTCATGGCGGCACTGGCAGCTGTCGTTCTCGCTGGGCCAGCGCATCCGCTCCTGGCCGTCGCCTGCGCCGGCGTGCTACTCGCGCTGGCGGCGGTCACGAGGGAGGTGGGCCTTCCGCTTGGGCCTTTGCTGGTAGTCGTTCTGGCGGTCAGATGCCGGTGGCGGTCCGCAGCTGTAGCCGCGGTCGCTTTCAGCGTCCCCCTCCTGCTGTACGCAGGTTGGGCGCAGTCGAGCTTCGGCAGGTATGGCATCACCGGCAGTGCCGGGCTGTTCCGTTACGCACGCGCCGCACCTGTCGCCTCGTGCCGGGGGCTCGTCCTGCCACCGCAGGAGCGTCCGCTGTGCGCACCGGTCGTCGGTCGTCAGAACGCCAACTGGTACTTGTTCAACGGTGCGTCACCGTTGAACCAGTTGCCACGGGACATCCCTCGGCGCAGTGACATCGCCGGCGACTTCGCCAGCCGGGTGCTGCGCCGCCAACCCGGGGATGTCGCGCGTGCCGCCCTGGCGGACCTGCGGCATCAACTGACGCTGTCCGTTCCCGGGTCATATGCCTTGCCGCGGTACGGCGAACATCTCGTTGGTCGGGCTGAGCAGGTCGGACGCCGCTACCAGAGCGGTGTTCCGCCCCAGCTGCGGCGGCCCGGCCCCGCAGCGGCAGACCTGCGAGTGGTGCAAGGCGCGCTGAGCATGCCTGCCGCGGCGTACCCGGCCGCGCTTCTGTGCGGCCTCGCCGGGTGCCTAACCGAGTTGCTCAGACGTCGACAGCACGCATGCGTGCCGGGGGATCTGGCTCTCCTCGTGCTCGCGGGGGCGGCGCTGCTCACCGTTCCTCCGCTCTCAGCGCAGATTGATGCCCGCTACCTAGTCCCCGTGCTGCCGCTGGCGAGTCTCTCAGCAGCCGCGGGAATGCACGCCTTGTTACGCGCCGCGCTCAGCGGTCGACGGTCGTCGCCTGTTTAGGGAGAGCGTCGGACGGCGCGACGCTGCCGTCCTGGTCGCTGCTCTGATCGCCGGAGGAAGCCGGCGCACGACTGCGACCTGCTGCACCAGCGAGTGCTGGCGCAAGGACTGACAGGGCGAGCGCGGTGATCCCGACAGGCGAGGCGCCTCCCCGAAAATGGCGCAGCGCCCAGTACCGCGTGTGGAGATGGGAGAGGTTGTAGCCAATCGCTGAGTGCCGCAGGGTGAAGGTGTAGTCCTGCAGATTGTGGTACCTCGCCGTTGAAGCGGCTCGCCCGGTCAGCCCGGGTGTCAGCTTGGTGTCGTTGAAAGCTGCCTCGTAGGGCACCCACACCGACGCGAGGTTCACCACGACTGCCGCCGCTCCAAGAGCCAGTACCGCCGCCATGCCGGCGACCCGCAGCGGTGGCCGCAGCCTCGAGACGCCTCGTAGGGCTTCTCCCGCCAGCACCACCAGGGGGACAGTGCAGGGCATGAGGAAGCGTGGTCCCCAGCAGACGTCTCCGGTCCAGAAGTTCCAACGGGCGTAGAAGAGTGCCCGCACGGACGCGAGCAGCAGCAGCAGGACGGTCACGCCGCGCTGTCGCCGCCAAAGCAGCAGCGCCCCGGGCACGGCTAACAGCAGGAACGGGTTGAAGACGAAGAACGACTTGCCGTGGCTCAGCAGCAGTCCTCGAAGACCCTCTAGAAGGGGGGTCGTGAACCGGCCGCCGTACCGCTGAGGGACCAGCGTTCCGCTGCGTAGCAGGCTGTAATACGAGGTCCATCCAACGGCTACAAGCACGGGCAGTGCGAGGCAGAGCAAGGCGCGGGAGCGACGAAGCTGCGGCAACGGCACGACTAGGGGGAGGAGTACCACCGCCGGTGCGACGAGCAGGGCAGAGTCCGAACGGAACAAGATGGCGATGCCTACCCCGACGCCTACCGTGAGAGCGCCAAGGGTAGGCCGCTCGCGCCACAGTAGGAACCCAAGGATCACCAGTCCCGTCGCGAGTGCGACGCCGGGCTCGGAGAACAACTCGGTGCTGGACTGCAACGCCATCGTCAGGACGGCGAACAGCATGCTTAACAACACAGCAAAGGGCGGCGACCAGCCGAGCCGCCGGCCGGACCAGTAGATAACTAGTCCGGTACCGGCCAGCAGGAGCGGGTTGGCCAGGGTCACCAGCAAGGGATTAGCGACGTGGAGGGCCTGCTGCAGCAGGTAGAGCGGTGCAACCAGAAGCGAGAGCCCGATGCCGAAGGAGGCGTAGGGCGAATTGCGACCAAACGGGTCTTCGAGCCGGGTCAACGAGAGCCGGTGATGTGTGATGGCTCGTGCCACGCCATACATGACCTGCCCGTCGTATGCCGCGACAGCCCCCCGCTGAACCACCACGAAGGCCGCTAGGAGGCCGACGAACAGCAGGGGCGCGACCAGCCGTTCGCGTTGCAGGCCAAGGGACGGCATCACCAGAGCATGCCCGGGCACCGGCGCTGTGTAGGGCGACACGGCCGGGGAAAGGTGCCGTGGCCCGCCGCCCGCGCCCAAGACGAGCGCCGCTAGGTGTCGCTTGGCTTGCCCGCGCAGGACGCCGAGGATGACGAGGACGATCGAGAGGGCCGCGCCCGGTTCTGAGGACAGGTCCGTGCTGGCTTGCAGCGACACGATGCTCCGGGCAACGGCGTACATGATGTGGCCGTCGTGGGAGGCGACCCCCCGCGCTGGACCACGACGAAGGCCGCGAGCAGACCGACGAATATTCAGGGGGTGTCGGTCGTCAGCCTCGTTTACCGACGATCTTGGTAGGTCATGCACTTCGACCGCAAGCCGAGCCCTCTGGGGTGTCGGGCCGTCAACAGCGCCGGGTGATCCGCTGGCAGGATGGCGCCGGTGACGACAGGGCCCCGCCGTATCGCCGTCTGCCCGGCCCGCTTCGGCGAGGGACTCGTCGGCGGGGCGGAGATCGTCCTCGCGCGCACCGGGGAGGGCCTTGCCGCCCGTGGCTGGGAGGTCGACGTCCTCACCACCACCGCGCGGGACCACTTCACCTGGGCCAACGACTACCAGCCTGGCACCACGCAGGAGGGCAGCGTCCTGGTGCGCCGGTTCCCGGCCGTCGTGGACACGCCCGGCGCCGAGCGGGCGGAGGCCGAGCGCGCGCTGCACGCCGGCTCACCGCTGACCCTCGCCCAGCAGCAGCGGTGGATGAACGACGGCGTGCGGGTGCCCGAGCTCTACCACTACTTGCTCGATGCGGCGCAGACCTACGAGGCCGTGCTCCTTGGCCCCTATCCGTTCTGGCCGACGTTCGCCTGCTCGCAGGTCGCGCCCGACCGCAGCGTGCTCTGGACCTGCCTGCACGACGAGCCCTACGCCTACCTCGACCTGTTCTCGCCGATGTTCTCCGGCGTCGCCGGCCTCTTGCTGCAGACCGAGCCCGAGCATGAGCTGGCCCACCGGGTGGCCCCGCGGCTGGCCCCGCACGCAGTGACCGGGTGCGGCGTCGAGGTGCCGGACTCCTACGACCCGGACGGCTTTCGCGCGCGATACGGCATCGAAGGGCGCTTCCTGTTCTACGCCGGCCGTCGGGAGGGGGCGAAGGGCTGGGAAGACCTGTTGCGCGGCTTCGCCTCTGCCACCGTGCGCCGGGGGCTCCCGTTCTCGCTGGTCACGTGCGGCGGCGGTGAGGTCCTGGCGCCACCAGAAATCGCCGACCGGGTCATCGACCTGGGGTTCCTGCCTGATGCCGACCGCGACGGCGCCTTCGCCGCGGCCGACGCCTACCTGCAACCCAGCCGGTACGAGGCGTTCTCCCGCACCGTGATGGAGGCGTGGCTGGCAGGTACGCCGGTCATCGCCAATGCCGCCTCGGCAGTCGTCCGCCACCACTGCGAGACCTCCGGCGCCGGCCTGGTCTACGACGACGACCTCGAGCTCGAGGAGTGCTTGGCGTTCCTGGCGGAGGACCCGCAGGCTGCCGCCGAGCTGGCCCGCCCGGGGCGTCAGTACGTGCTTGACCGCTACCAGTGGCCCGATGTGCTCGACCGCATCGAGCTGGCTCTCGACGCCTTCACGGAGCGCGCTCGGTGAAGATCCTCATGGTCACGCTGTACGCCCCGCACCGCGACGGCATCGCCGCCTACGCCGTCCAGTCGGTGGCGGCGCTGCGGCGGGAGGGCAACGACGTCGAGGTCCTGTCGCCCGGGCCGTCGGCGGCGCACCACCACCTCGACCTGGCCAGCCCCCGCGGGGCCCTCGCCCTGGCCAAGCGGGTGCGTTCGTACGACAAGGTGGTGGTCCAGTTCCACCCCGACGTGTTCTACCGGGTGCCGGCCCGGCCCGCGCAGCTGCTTGCCACGCATCTGGCCCTGACCGCGGCCTTCACGGCCGCGCACCGGGTCGAGGTCGTCCTGCACGAGATCGACTACCGGTGGGGTCGCGGCAGCTCGGCAGCGGCCATGGCCGCCCGGCGCCTGTGGCGCTCGGTCGACACCATCGTCGTGCACACCGACACCGAGCGCGCCGACGTCATCGCGGCCTTCCGGGTTCCGGCGGAGCGGGTCGTCGTCACCGACCACGGTGCCCACTTCGTACGCCGGACCACCCACGACCGCGCGAGCGCACGGCGCAGCCTCGACCTGCCCGACGATGCCCGCTGCCTGCTGTCCATCGGCTTCATCCAGCAGCACAAGGGGTTTGACCGTGCCGTGCGAGCCTTCGCTTCCGCCGGCCTGGTAGGAGCCGGGTGCCGGCTCGACATCGTGGGCTCGACCCGGCTCGACGACCCTGCCGTGGCGGGCTACGTGGTAGCGCTGGAGGATCTCGTCGCTGCCACACCTGGTGTCGAGCTGCACGAGGGCTACCTGTCGGACGAGCTGTTCGACAGGTGGATCGTGGCCAGTGACGCCGTCGTCCTGCCCTACCGCTCCATCTGGTCCTCCGGCGTGCTCGAGCGGGCAGCGCTCTACGCCCGGCCGGTGATCGCCACGGACGTGGGCGGCTTGGGCCAGCAAGCGGCACGCAGCGGCGCGGACGTGACGCTCGTCAACGATGACGCCGGGCTGACCGCGGCGATGCAGGCCGCGGCCGGTGAGCGGGCGGCGCTCAGGGCACCCTCCGACGCGCCCTGGCCGGATGGTGACCGGGCCGCGGTGCAGGCCGCTGTGTCGGAGCGCGCAGCGGCACGCCGACCCGGCGGGTTGCTGCCGGCGAGCTCTGCCGCCGTCGACGGCGGCGCACCAGCAGATCCAAGAAGGGGGCAGAACTCGGTCGAGCGGTCGGCGACGCTGCGCAGGCTGCCACCGCTGGCCCCGCCCTCGCCGGCCTCCACCCGCTTCAGCGCGCGGCTGGTCAAGGGCGTCGTGCGCCGCCTCACGGGGTGGGAGATCGACCCGCTGGTCTGGCAGGTGAACGCGGTGCGTGAGGCGACGATCGCGGCTCTCGAGCGCGACAGGCAGCGCTGAGCAGTCTGAGCAGTCTGAGCAGTCTGAGCAGTCTGAGCAGTCTGAGCAGTCTGAGCAGTCTGAGCAGTCTGAGCAGTCTGAGCAGTCCGCGCGGTCAGGTGGCCAGCGCCCGGCGGTAGGCCTCCAGGGTGACCTCCGCACATCCTCGCCAGGTGAATCTGGCCGCGTGGTGACGTCGCCGCTGCTGCTCCTCGTCGGTGCCACGGCCGGCGTCGAGCGCGGTAGCTAGCGCATCCGCCCACGCGTCGACACCCCCCGGTGGCACCAGCAGCGCGGCATCGCCGAGCACCTCGCGGGTGGCCGGGATGTCGCTCGCCACGACAGGGGTACCGCAAGCGAGCGCCTCGAGTGGCGGCAGGCCGAAACCCTCGCGGCGGGATGGGAAGGCGAGCAGCTCGGCACCCCGGACCACCCGCTGCAGGTCAGCGGTGGCGAGGTAGCCGGTGAGCACTACCTCGGGGCCGACCTCCAGCGGCGCTCCCCACCCGGGGGGCCCCACCAGGACCAGCGGCGGTGTCGTCGGCCGTGCCAGCGCGAGGCGTGCGTGCGCGGCCACGAGCGTCGGCAGGTCCTTGCGGGGCTCCAGGCTGCCGACCGCTAGCAGGTAGCGGGGGGGCAGGCCGCGGGCGGCGAGCCAGGCGGCGTCCGGGGCCGCCGCGAAGGCCCAGCCCTGGTCGACCCCGAGCGGCGTCACGAGGATGTTGTCGGCCGGCAGCCGGTAGTGCTCGGCCACCTCGTCGGCCGTCGCCCGGGACGGGGTGACGACGATGGCCCCCTGCTGTAAAGCCCGCGGGACGAGCTGCTGGTAGCGCAAGCTAGCGCCGGCCACGGTGTCGGCCTCGAGCAGGTAGGCCAGGTCATGAATGGTCAGCACGCCTGCGGCGCGACGGCGGGGTGGCAAAACAAAGTTCGTCCCGTGCATCACGTCGACCCGCCCGGCCAGCCACTCGACCGGGGGAAACGACGAGCGCGACCACGCCGCCTGCAGCAGGCGGGCCGGCGCTCGGCGCCCGGCCACCGTCGTGCCCGGCAAGTGGGGCAGCTCGCGCGCGCCGCGAGCGGTGAAGGCGACGAGGCGCAGCTCCGTCGGGTCCGGCAGGGCGGCGAGGCCGCGAACCAGCCCGTCCACATAGCGCCCCACCCCGGTCACCGCGCCCAGCAGCGGCGTGGCATCCAGGGCGACCCGCACGGCCTGACGCTAACGGTCGACCCCAGGGCCGGCGCCGCGCCACACGCGCATCCTCCCGCCGGGAAGCGCCACCGGCTCGTATCCTGGCATCGGCACCCGGCCGCACACCGCGCTCGTTCCGTGCCGGAGCCGACCCGACCACAGGAGTTCGACGAGTGAGCGTGACGAGCCAGCTTGCCTCGGTCATCGAGGAGAAGCCGCACGCTGGTGACGACCCCTTGCCGCTCGAGCCGCAGGGTCCGTACGTCACTGTGGTGCTGCCCTGCTTTAACGAGCAGGACCACGTGCTGCTCGAGCTCGAGCGAATCAGCGCCGCCCTCGACGCCAGCGGCTACAGCTACGAGCTGTTGGCCATCGACGACAAGTCCACCGACAACACGCTCGAGGTCCTGCGCGGGGCCCAGCAGCGCTTTCCCCACATGCGCCTGATGCCCTTTCGCCGCAACGGCGGCTCCGGCACGGCGCGACGGATCGGCACCCAGGAGGCCCGCGGCCGCGTGGTCGTGTGGACCGACGCCGACATGACCTACCCCAACGAGCGCATCCCTGAGCTGGTGCATTACCTCGACGACAACCCCGACGTCGACCAGGTGGTCGGGGCCCGGACCAGCGAGGAGGGCACCCACAAGTGGGCCCGCGTGCCGGCCAAGTGGGTCATCCGCAAGGTCGCCAGCTTCCTGTCGGGCACCGCGATCCCCGACCTGAACTCAGGCCTGCGCGCCTTCCGCCGCGACGTGTCGCTGCCCTACCTGCGCCTGCTTCCGCCAGGGTTCTCGTGCGTCACGACGATCACGCTCGCGTTTTTGTCGAACCAGCACGCGGTCGACTACCTGCCGATCGACTACGCGCGGCGCGCGGGGGTCAGCAAGTTCCACCCATTCCGTGACGCGTACCGCTACCTCCTGCAGGTCCTGCGGATGGTGATGTACTTCAACCCGCTCAAGGTGCTGATGCCCCTGGCGCTGTGGATCATGGGGATCGGGATCATCAAGGTCTTCGTCGATATCCTCCGATTCAACCTGCACATCACCACCTCGACGCTCCTGCTCATCGTTGTCGGCTTTCAGATCGCCGTGCTGGCCCTGATCGGCGACCTTGTCGTGCGCTCCAGGAGCGGCTGAGGCGCGTGGGTCCAGCGACGAGATCGGCCGCGGTTCGGCCGCCCGGTCGTCAGGCGCCATCCTGGACCGGCGAGGACGAGGCAGACGGCAGCCGAGCCAGCCGTCTGCCTCCCTGGTTGCTGCAGACCCTCCTCATCTACCTCGGCTCTCGGCTGCTGGTAGCGGGTGCGGCGCTGGGCGTGGCCGCTGTGCGCCCCTGGCGGTCCATGCACATCTGGGACGGCGTGTACTACCTGTCGATAGCGGGTCATGGCTACCCCACCGACCTGGCAACCCGAATGCGGGGAACGCCTGCCAGTAGTCTTGGCTTCTTTCCTGGGTACCCGTTACTCATTCGGGCGACCGGACTTCTGTTAGGTAGCCACTGGGGGTGGGCCGCTTACCTGGTGAACGTGGTGCTCGGTGCGGTGGTGGTCTGCATGCTGCGAGAGCTCGTCATCAGAGTTGTCTCAGTCGATGCCGGCGCGAAGGCCGTCTGGTTATACTGCCTATTTCCGGGCACGGTGTGCTTCTCGCTCCCGTCGTCGGAGCCGCTCGCGATCAGCGCCGCCCTCGGGGCGATGCTGGCGGTCTCATCGCGCCGCTGGGTCACGGCGGGCTTAGCTGCTGCTGCAGCGACAATGACCCGCCCCAACATGCTGGCGCTCGTGGTGGCCCTCTGCGTAGCCGCCGTCCTCGCCGTCGTCCGCGAGCGTGACTGGCGGGCGTTGACCGCGCCCGCGCTAGCGCCGTTCGGCATCCTTGGGTTCTTCGCCTACCTCTGGGTGCACACCGGGGATCTGCAGGCCTGGCAGCACGCCGAACGCAGGTATTGGCACCAGAACCTGGACTGGGGGGTCGGGTTACCGCACTACCTGGTCAGGTACCTTCAGCCTCCTTGGGGGCCAGAGTTTCCCAACGCCTTTTTTCTCGTCATCGGCGGTCTCGTGGCCCTGGCCGGCGTTATCGGGCTCGCCCAGCAGCGGCACGTGGTACCAGTGCCGCTGCTGGTCTTCACGGCCGGGGTCCTGGTGCTGTGCCTTGCATACTCGAACTTCGGCCCACGGGTGCGCTTCGTCGCGACAGCGTTCCCGTTGTTCATGGGCCTGGCAGCGCGACTGCCGCGGCGCTCGTTTCAAGTGTGGTGCGCGATCAGTTCCGTCCTGCTCGTCACCGAGACAGTGCTCGTGCTGGCCGCCCCACACTCCTACCCCTGAGGTTCCACCCGCTGAGTGCTAGTCGGCTGCGAACAGAGGGGCGGCCGGGGCGGCCTCCGTACCCTGGCAGCTGTGCGCCTTGCGATCATCGGTCCTGCGCATCCGTACAAGGGCGGGATCGTGCACCACACGACCGAGCTGGCGCACCGCCTCACGGCGGCGGGCCACGAGGTCTGCATTGAGTCGTGGTCGCAGCAGTACCCCGAGCGGCTCTATCCGGGTGAGCAGCGAGTGAGCGAACACGAGGTTGCCCCGCACCCCTGCACGCGCTACCCGCTGTCGTGGCGCCGCCCGGACTCCTGGTGGCGACTCGGCCGGCGTCTGCGGCACGAGGTCGAGGCTGTCGTTCTCGTCGTTGTGACACCGGTCCAGGTGCCCGCCTACCTCGTCGTCTTAGCCGCCCTCAGCAGGGGGAGCAGGGGTCGGCGGGTCAGGACGCTGGCGCTGTGCCACAACGTCCTGCCGCACGAGCCGAGTCGCGTTGACCGGCCCCTTGTGACCGCGCTGCTGCGCCAAGTAGACGCCGTGCTGGTGCATCGAGACAGTGAGCGCGCCCTAGCCGCGGGGATGACGCGCTCCCCGGTGCGGGTCGTCCCCATGGCGCCACACTCACCGACGGACCGCCCGGCGCAGCTGCTGCCAGCGGACCGTCCGGCATGCCGACGGCTGCTGTTCTTCGGGCTCGTCCGTCCCTACAAGGGGCTCGACGTGCTGCTGCGAGCGGTGGCCGCCGGGCCGCCCGGGGTCGCGCTCACAGTGGCTGGGGAGTTCTGGGGAGGGGTTGAGCCCTATCAGCAGCTGGCGGAGGCCCTTGGTGTGGGGGACCGGGTCAAATGGCGCCCGGGCTACTTGCCCGCCGCCGAGCTGCCGGCCCTGCTGGCGGGCGCCGATGCGATGGTTCTGCCCTACCGGTCGGCTACAGCGAGCCAGAACGTCGACCTCGCCTTTTCGCACGGCCTGCCCGTTGTAGTCAGTCGTACCGGAGCTCTCGCGGACGGAGTCCGTGACGGCGTTGACGGGCTGGTCGTCGAACCCGAGGACGAGGCAGCGCTCGCCGCCGCTCTCGTAGAGCTGTACGCACCCGGCCGGCTGACCGCCCTGCGCCAAGGAGTGCTGGCCGCCGACACCGCCGCAGCCACAGCCACAGCCTGGGAGCAGTACCTCTCGGCGGTTGAGACGTGCCTGGCTCCGACCGGCGACGGCTCCTGAGATGCATCGGCCCGGCATGAAAAGGCTCGTCCGTATCGCCTTTGTCGCACTGGTGATGGCGTTCGCTGCCGTCGCCATCCAGCAGCGGTGGTCGCAGGTCCGTCAAGGACTTCTTCGCCTAGATGCAACGCACGTCATGTTCGCCCTCCTGTTCGCGGTGCTGTCCCTGGTGCCGGCACTGCTCGCTTGGCGTGAGCTGCTTGCCGGGCTCGACTACCGGCTGCCGGTGAGGGTGGCGGCCCGCGTCTTCTTTGTCGGCCAGCTCGGCAAGTATCTGCCGGGCAGCGTCTGGCCGGTACTGGCTCAGATGGAGCTGGCTCACGAGCATCACGTTCCCCGGCCTCGCACAGCTGCTGCTGCTCTGCTGGCTATCGGCACCGGATTGGTCGGGGCGCTGCTCGTTGGAGGCGCTCTGCTGCCGTTCGCCGTGCACAGTGGTTTGGCCCGAGTGTCTCTGCTTGTGGGTCTGGGAGTAAGTCTCGTGGTGGCGAGCCCTCCGGTGCTGAACCGAGTCGTCGGGCTCGGACTGCGCCTGCTTCGCAGGCCACCGCTCGACACAGCCCTGACCACGCGGACCGTGCTGGTAGTGCTACTGCTGTCAGCGGCATCCTGGTTGCTTCAGGGGCTTGCCCTCTACGCCCTGGCTGCCAGTCTGGCTGGCGGGGGGTGGCGACTGCTGGCCCTGTGCATTGGAGCGACAGCTACCGCCTCGGCGCTGGGCATCCTCGTGGTGTTCGCGCCGGCGGGGATCGGCGTGCGCGACCCGGTGCTGATTGCCGCCCTTTCGTCCCTGATGGAACCCGGGACAGCTCTGCTGGCGGCACTGAGCGTGCGGCTGCTGCTCAGCGTCGCCGACCTCGCGGTCGGGTTCGGAGCGGGGCTGTTCGGGTCCTCATCGCGCAAAGCAGCCGCACCGCTAGGCGGCGAGGGAGCGGCGCCAGGACACGAGGCAGAAGCCCAGTTACGGCGGTCGTGAGGCGGGTGTAGCCAAGGGTCGCGGCGGCAAGGGCGTGCGGTGCCACCTTGGGCTGACTCGCATCCTGGATGCCCTACTGTGGCCGCGTGGGTGCAGATGCCGAAAGCCCCGGGGGCACGCCCCGAGCGATCGCGAAGCGGGGGTATGAGCAGGCGCTGTGGAGTCGCGTGGCTCTGCAGCGCTGGACCGAAGCGCGACACCGCGGCCAGCGTCCCCGCGAGATGCCTCAGCCCACGGCTCCGACAGCCGTGCTGCAGTCGGCGACCGAGTGGCGTCAAGCGGCTGCCGAGGGTCGCCGCCTGCGCCTGCCCCTGCACCCGGACCGACAGAAGAACTGGGACGCCCTGGGAGCGCTGTCGGCCGTGCTGCGGAGCACGACGTCGGCTGACCTGGTGATCGATGCCGGTAGTGCCCGGTACTCGCCGCTGCTGCCATGGCTACGCCTGTACGGCTACGAGCGCCTGCTGGGGCTGAACCTAGAGTTTGGTCGCCCGGTTCGTCATCAGGGCGTCGAGTTCCGCTACGGCGACGTCACCGCCACCGGCCTTGCCCCGGGCTCGGTCGCAGCCGTCACTTGCCTGAGCGTGATCGAGCACGGCGTCCCCGTCACGAGCTTCTTGCAGGAGTCCGCGCGCATCCTCCGGCCCAATGGGGTGCTGGTCATCTCCACGGACTATGACCAGTCGCCGCCGGACGCCAGGGGCAAGTCGGCGTACGGCCAGCCGGTCCACATCTTCTCGCCCGAAGAGATCGTGCAGCTCACCCAAGCCGCTGAACAGTTCGGCTTGCGACTAAGGGGCTCCTTCGAGCCGGTGCATGCTGAGCGGCCGGTGCACTGGAAGCGGCAGGGACTGCACTACACGTGCGTGCTCCTGACCTTCGACCGGCTTTGATCAGGCAGGAGGACTAGGTGACTGCCCAACGTGTCGCCGCGGTCGTCCTGACCGTCCTCATGCTCGCCCTGGTGCTCTTCGGCTGCGTCGCGATCGGCCGGGCGCTGGGATCTGCGACCGCCGGCTGGGTGGTTGGTGTGGCGACCTGCCTGCTGATGGTGGCAGCGTGGTTGCGCCAGGGCGCGGGCCGCAAGGGCTGAGCAGCTGGAGCGGTCGAGCCGGCTGGGCTACCGGCGGTGCTCAACCTGCTCGCGCAGTGCGACAGCCGTCCTCGTGTCGCGCGGGCTGCCGAGCAAATCGATGGTTCCGTAGGCACCGGCATCGATGAACAGGCAGATGGTGAGCTGGCGCTCTGGGGCCTCTCCGCAGCGCATGCTGCCACCGAGCTTGCCGGGAGCCACATCGTGGAAGCGGAGGGGCACCGTGTTTGCGACGCCGCGCTCCTCGCCGGCGAGGAACGCGGCCTGGTCCTGCCGCGACATCGTCGCCTTGCCGGCCAGCACAAGTGCTCGGCGCTGCCGCGGTGGCCGTCCCGTACACCGCGGCGAGGTGCGGGCCGGGGGTCGGCACCTGCAGCAGCTGCTGCTCGTAGCGCAGGCTCGTGGCGTCGGTCAGTCGTACGAGCCCGACGGCGCGGCCCGGCATCTGCACGGTCGTGCCCGCTGCTGCAGCCTTGCCGCGCTGGTCGAGGAACACGGGGATGGCGACAGCCGCGACGATGCCGATGACCGTGAGCAGCAGCATGGCGGCACCGAGGGCGATGAGCGCCCTGGCCCACCCCGGCATGCCATGCCGGGCTGGTCCTCCGTAGGGCTGGCCCCATCCCGGTGGCTGGCCCCATCCCGGTGGCCGGCCCCATCCCGGTGGCCGGCCCCATCCCGGTGGCCGGCCCCATCCCGGTGGCTGGGCCCATCCAGAGGGTGGCTGGCCCCATCCGGGAGGCGGCTGCGTCGGGCGCTGAGGCGGCGGTTGGCCCCATCCGGGCGGCGGTGGCCCCTGCCGGGTGACAGGCTGTCGCAGTCCCGGCTGCCCCGGCTGCCCGCTCTGCCCGCCCTGGCCCTTAACGGGAGATGAGCCGTAGTAGTCCATCTCGCCTCCCTGTGCCGGTTCGTGATCGCCTCCGGAGTCCTCGGCGCCGCCGATCGGCGCCTTGAGGTGGTCGGCCACGTGCGGGCTCAAGATCGATGCCCGCTGGACCCGACACTGATGAGACACCGCCCGAAGGAGCTGCCGTGCTCGTCCCTGTTTCCGGCCCGCGTCGGCTGTCGCGCCTGGCCGCCGGCGTCGCGGGGGTGGCGGCCATCGGGCTGACCGCCACGGCGTGCCTACCGGCGGCCCCGGAGGTCGCCGTCCGCCCGACCGACGGCGTGTTCCGGCTGACCGGCCACGGGTGGGGGCACGGCAGGGGGATGTCGCAGTACGGGGCCTTTGGCGGGGCGCTGCTGGGTGTGCCGGCCGCGACCATGCTCGCGTCGTACTACCCGCACACCACCGCCAGCACGCTGCGCGACGCCCCCGTCCGGGTGCGTCTCACGGCCGACGAGGGCCGCGACCTCGTCATCCGGGCGGCCACCGGGCTCACCGCCACCGATGCCGCTTCGGGCCGCAGCCTCACGCTTCCGGCCGGGCCGTCTCGGTGGCGGGCGGTGATCTCGGGCAGCGGGCTGCACCTGCAGCGGTTCACCACCGCATGGGCCGACGTCACGATGGGCGGCGCGAGCTCCTTCGCCGGCCCGCTGCGCTTCTTCCTGCCGGGGAGCGCGGCCGGGCAGTCCCTGCTCGGCGTGCAGCTGCCCAGCGGTGCGACGGTCGACTACCGCGGCAGCGCCTCCGCCGCCGTCGTGTCGCCAGGCGCTCTGGTCAGCGTGGTGACGACGCCGATGGAGAGCTACCTGCGCGGTGTCGTGCCGCGGGAGATGCCGGCATCCTGGCCGGCCGCCGCGTTGCAGGTGCAGGCTGTCGCCGCCCGGACCTACGCTGCCCGCTGGCGGGCCACCTACGGCGCGACTCACGCCTGGGACATCTGCGACTCCACCGCCTGCCAGGTCTTCGCCGGCACCACCACTCATCCCGTCGCCGGCGGCGCCGTGCCGCAGGAGGCGAGCGCGTCGTCGGCGGCTGTCGCGGCGACCGCCGGCCAGGTACGGAGCGCGGGCGGCATGCTGATCGATGCGGAGTTCAGCTCCTCGAACGGCGGCTGGACGGTCGACGGCGGCGTCCCCTGGCTCGACGCCCACGCCGACCCCTGGGATGGAGTCGCCGGGGGCTCGCTGCACACGTGGCAGGCCACGGTGACGGCATCCGCGCTGGAGCAGCGCTTCCCGGCGGTCGGGCACCTGCTCCGCCTGCGGGTGCTGTCCCGCGACGGCCACGGCGAGTGGGGCGGGCGGGTGCGCGACGTCGTGCTCGACGGCGTGTCGGCGACGGGTGCTCATACGTCAGTGGCGACGACGGGTGCCGCACTGGCGGGTGCGTTCGCCTGGCCGGGTGCGTCGACCGGCTTGCGCTCGTCGTGGTGGCACGTCGACACGGCAGTCAGCGGCTGAGCCGGGCGGGCAGACTGGCGGCGTGCGCGCTGCCCGGCATGCCGACCCTGATGCCGGCCCTGACGTCGGCCCTGTGGTCAGCATCGTGCTCGAGCAGCTGCTGTCGCGCGTGCCGGGTGGCACGGGGCGCTACACGCGCGAGCTGGCGGCGGCGCTGGCCTCCACGGCACCCGAGGATGCGCGGGTGCGCGGCTGGACGGCCTGGCACCGGGATGTCGCTACCGCGCAGATCGCCGGGGTCGCGGGCCCGCGCCGGCTCCCGCTCGGTGCACGGGCGCTCGCGGAGGCCTGGCGCCGCGGTGTCGGGCCCGTGCCGACCGGGGACCTGCTGCACGCCCCGACCCTGCTCGCGCCTCCGGCAGCCCGGGGGGGGGCCCGCGGGGGCCGTGGTCTGCTCGTCGTCACCATCCACGACGCGGTGCCCTGGACCCATCCCGAGACCCTGACCCCACGAGGTGCCCGCTGGCACCGGGACATGGGCGACCGGGTCGCTCGCGACGCCGACGCGGTCCTCGTGCCGACGCACGCCGTCGCCGAGGAGCTGGCCCGGCACCTGCCGTTGCGGCGGGTCGAGGTCGTCGGGGAGGGAGTGTCGAGCAGCGTCCGGACCGTTCCCGCGGATGCGGACGAGCGCGCCGCCCGCCTGCAGCTGCCGCCGGACGGGTACGCGCTGGTCGTCGGCACGCTCGAGCCGCGCAAGGGGCTCGATGTCGCCCTGGCAGCCACGAGGCTGGCGCAGTGGCGGGCCCTACCTCTGCTGGTCGCCGGCCCCCGCGGCTGGGGCGATGTCGAGCTTCGAGCCGATGGATCCGTGCAGCTGCTTGGCCGCGTCACCGACCCCGACCTTGCGGTGGCCTACTCGCGTGCGAGCGTCGTGCTGGTCCCGAGCCGGGCTGAGGGGTTCGGGCTGCCCGCGCTGGAGGCGATGGCCCACGGGGTGCCCGTCGTCGTGTCCGAGGCGCCGGCCCTGGTCGAGGTCGCCGGGGGCGCTGCTGTCGTCGTCCCCTGCGGCGATGCGGAGGCGCTGGCGTCCGGTGTGGCAGCCGCACTGACGCGACACGCCGAGCTGTCAGCCGCGGGGCTGGAAAGGGTCACCTCATTCACCTGGGACGCCGCAGCCCGAGCCTGCTGGGAGCTGTACGCGCGGCTGTGGATGCACGGGAGGTGACAGGCCTGCGGCGTACGCTGAGACAGTTGACTGCTGCACTACCTGGCGGCGGTCGAGAGGAGGCCCGTGGCACCGCGCGTGCTCGTCGACGCCACCGCGGTGCCGGCTGATCGAGGTGGTGTCGGTCGCTACGTCGACGGTCTTATCTCCGCACTCGGCGATGCCGACGCCAACCTCGCCGTCGTGTGCCAGCGCGCTGACGCGGAGCGGTTCGGCCGCCTCGCCCGCTCCGCGCAAATCGTGCCAGGGCCAGCCGCCATCACGCACCGCCCGGCTCGCTTGGCCTGGGAGCAAACCGGGCTCGCGCTGATCGCCCAGCAGGTGGGCGCCGACGTGATCCACTCGCCGCACTACACGATGCCACTGCGCGCCGGGCGCCCAGTCGTCGTCACGGTGCACGACGCGACCTTCTTCACCGAGCCCGAGATGCACACGCCCATGAAGGGCACGTTCTTTCGCTCCGCGATCCGCACGGCACTGCGCCGGGCGACTCGGTGCATCGTGCCGAGCAAAGCCACCCGTGACGAGGTGATCCGGCTGCTCGACGCCGACGCCACGCTGATCGACGTCGCTTACCACGGCGTCGACACGCGCGTGTTCCACCGGCCGTCGGACGCCGACATCGAGCACGTCCGCCAGCGGCTGGGCATCGGCGACCAGCCCTACATCGCCTTCCTCGGGATGCTGGAGCCGCGCAAGAACGTCCCGAACCTCGTCCGGGCGTGGATAGCGGCCGCGCAGGAGCGCACCGATCCGCCGGCGCTGGTGCTCGCCGGCGGCACGGGGTGGGACGACGACGTCGACAGCGCCGTGGCAGCCGTACCGCCGGGGCTGCGCGTGCTGCGCCCCGGCTACCTGCGCTTCTCCGACCTGCCCGGCTACCTCGGCGGGTCACTGATCGTCGCCTACCCCAGCCACGGCGAGGGGTTCGGGCTGCCGGTGCTCGAGGCGATGGCCTGCGGCGCGGCCGTGCTCACCACGCCTCGGCTGTCCCTGCCGGAGGTCGGCGGGGATGCAGTCGCTTACACCGAGCCCGACGTTGAATCCATCAGCGGCAATCTCGCCAACCTGATGGACGACGAACCGCGGCGTGCCGAACTGGGTCGGCGCGGCCTGGCGCGGGCAGCCGAGTTCACCTGGGCCGCCAGCGCGGAGGCGCACCTCGTCAGCTACGCCCGCGCCGCAGCGGAGTGAGCGTAGGCCCTGACGAGCAGCGCCGCGGCGAACCTGGTGAAACGGCCGAACCTGGTGTTGCCGGTAGTGCCAGTGGTGCCGCTGGTGCCCTCGGCTCCACAGACGACCCGGCCTACCCGCCCTTCGTGCGAGTGGTCGTCGTCACCTACTCGCCCGGGGCCACCCTCCAGGTGTTCCTCGACAGCCTGGCGGCAGCGACGAACCGGCCGTACGAGGTCGTGCTCGCCGACAACGGCTCGACCGACGGTGTACCGCAGCGGGCGGCGGCTCGTCCTGAGGTGACGCTGGTGCCGACCGGCGGCAACCTCGGATACGGCCGGGCAGCCAACCTCGGGGCGCGTGGCGCCCTCGCGCCCTGGCTGATCGTTGCGAACCCGGACATCATCTGGCGGCAGGGCTCGCTCGACACTCTCGTCGATGCGGCACGGCGCTGGCACCGGGCGGGGGCGTTCGGTCCGGCCATCCTCACCTCCGAGGGTGACCTGTACCCATCGGCCCGGGCGCTGCCGTCCCTGGGTCGGGGCATCGGGCATGCGCTCGCCGGCTGGTGGTGGCCCGCCAACCCGTGGACTGCCAGCTATCGCCAGGAGCGCGGCAGGCCGTTCGAGGGCCCTGCGGGATGGCTGTCCGGGTCGTGCCTGCTGGTCCGGCGGACTGCCTTCGAACAGGTGGGCGGGTTCGACCCGTCCTACTTCATGTACTTCGAGGACGTCGACCTGTGCGACCGGATGGGCCGCGCCGGCTGGCCGTCGGTCTACGTCCCCGACGCAGTAGTCGAGCACACCGGCGGCCACGCAACCCGGCGAGCACCGAAGCTGATGCTCCGCGCGCACCACCTCAGCGCCTACCGCTACCTCGCCCGCCGCTACGCCGGGCCGGCCTGGGCGCCCGTGCGGCTGGTGCTGGCCTTGGGCCTCGCAGGCCGCTACATCGTGACCCGATTCTCGCGCCGGGCGGCCGAAGGGGCGGCGCCGACGCGCTCAGCCGACGTGCTCAACGACGGCCCCCCCAGCGCGGCCGGCAGCCGCTCCGCCTGAGGGGCGGGCTCCGGCGTGCTCGTCAGGCGCCGGGCTCGCCGGCCTGGTCCGTGAGCGTCTTGCGAAGCCGGTTCTGCAGCAGCGTCAGGATGGGCAGCCGGGACGCGTGCGCCCGCTCGTAGTCGAGCAGCTGGACGAGTGCGACTGCATCGAGCCCCCGCAGGCGCCCGCGCAGAGAGCCCATGGTCATGTGGTCGAAGTCGGCCAGCGGCAGCTCGGCGTGCGAGCGCAGCGGGCCCGCGGCAGTGCGGATCGCCTCCGGGATGGTGATCCCGTCGTGGTGCCCGGCCGGGACGACTGGTGCGTCCTGCAGCCCGGCTCCGGCGGGAACCAGCGGCGGCGCCATCACGGCATCCGCCGGGCTTCCCGTCGGGGCGGGTGTCGTCGGGGCTGGTATTGACGGGCCAGTTGCAGACGGGCCAGTTGCAGACGGGGCAGCAGCAGACGGGGGCGGTACGGCACGCTTGGCCGGCGGGGCAGCCTTCGTCGCCGCTTTGCGCGCCGATTTGGCCGCCTTCCTTGCCGCGGGCGGGATCGGGGGAGCGGGAGGCGGGGTGGCCGGCGGGGCGTCGTCGATCACGCCCCGGTCGGTCGTCGGCTCCGCGCCCGGCTCATCGACGAGCCGCGCATGCGGGTCCGGAGCTGTCGTGGCTGCCGCGGCGGCCTGGCCCAGCTCGGTGACGACAGCGTGCACGGCGGCGCCGAGCGCGCCCGACTCAGCGGCGTTCGGGCCGCCGGCTGCCGGCGCCTGCTCGAGGAAGCCGCGGTCTGTCGTGGGCGCCGCGGCCACCTCGGCCACCATCGTCTCCTCGGGGGAACCCGACTGACCTGATGCTGGCGAGCCGGCGTCCTCGGTGGCCTCCGGCGGCGCCACTGCATCCGCTGCCCGCTCCACCCGCTCGGCTGCGCGGTCGGCCACGCTGGCGAAGGCGCGCGCACCCGTCCCGATCGGGCCGGCGGGACCGCCTGTCACCTTCTGACCGGCGCGGGCTGCCTGCTCGGCAGCGTCCTGCAGCCGCGTGACAACTGCTCCGGCCCGCTCCTCGAGCTGCTCCTCGACGTCGGCGACCCGCGCGGTTGCGGTGTCGTGCACCTGGTCGACTGTCGCGCGCAGCCCGGAGCCTCGCCGGGCCGCTTGGGAGGACGATCCGCCGAAGAGCCCGAGCACGCCCTGCAGGATCACTTCGCCGCGCTCGGCCAGCTCCTCGTAACGTTCGCGCGCCATCAACAGCGAGGAGACAGCAAGCAGGGGCAGCCGGGTAACCGAGGCCGGGTGCCGGACGGTGTCAGCCGCCCCGCTGACGGTGCTGGCGAGGAGGCCGACATACGCCGATACCGGCTTGGGCAGGGTGGTGGACGACATCGTGCGGGTCTCCCAAGGGCGTGGCCGGGCGCGCTGAGCCGTGACGGTACGCGGCTGCTCGGGCTCTCGTGCCCGGTGGCCGAGACCGGCACACGTGCCCGTCTCGCTAGCTCAGGTGCTCCCGGCCCCGACCCGTAACCTTGGGGTATGGGACACGTGCTGCTCGCTCGGCCGCGCGGCTACTGCGCGGGGGTTGACCGCGCCGTGCAGACGGTGGAGCAGGCCCTGGATCTCTACGGGGCGCCCGTCTACGTCCGCCGCCAGATCGTCCACAACGCCCACGTGGTCCGGACGCTCGAGGGCAAGGGCGCCGTGTTCGTCGAGGAGACCGACGAGGTGCCCGAGGGCGCGACAGTCGTCTTCTCTGCTCACGGCGTCGCGCCGTCGGTGCACGAAGGCGCGGCCCTTCGCAACTTGCGGACGATCGATGCGACCTGCCCGCTCGTCACCAAGGTGCACGTCGAGGCACGCCGCTTCGCCGCCGAGGACTACGACATCCTGCTGATCGGGCACGAGGGCCACGAGGAGGTCGTCGGCACAACTGGCCAGGCCCCCGACAACATCCACCTGGTCGATGGCGTCGACGAGGCGGCAGCAGTGCAGGTCCGCGACCCGAGGCGGGTGGCCTACCTGTCGCAGACGACGCTGTCGGTCGACGAGACGATGCAGACCGTCGCGGCGCTGCGGCAGCGCTTCCCCCTGCTACAGGGGCCACCGAGCGACGACATCTGCTACGCCACCCAGAACCGGCAGTCCGCCGTCAAGCAGATCGCCGCCCGGTGCCAGCTCGTCCTCGTCGTCGGCTCGGTCAACTCCTCCAACAGCGTCCGGCTGACCGAGGTGGCCCGCGATGCCGGCGCGGCCGAGTCGCACCTGGTCGACGGCGCCGGCGACATCGACCCCGCCTGGCTGTCGGGGGTCGAGACAGTCGGCGTCACGAGCGGCGCGTCGGTGCCGGACGAGCTGGTCGAAGGCGTCCTCGCCTGGCTGGCAGGGCGCGGGTACGCGGACGTCGAGGAGATCGTCGCTGCCGACGAGCACCTGCAGTTCTCCCTGCCCGTCGAGATCCGTCGCGACCTGCGAGCCCGCGTGGCGCAGCGGCTCGGTCAGGCGTCGTAGGCGCGCTTCGCCGAGCCGGCCGATTGGCGGCCTACCGGCGCCCAGCGGAACGGCTCAGTGGCGGGAATGACGCCGGCTGGCCAACCGGAACAACGCGACCACGCCAGCCAGCAGGGTGCCCCCCAGCAGGATGGGGGCGTGCAAGATCATGGCGCTGGAAGCGTCGAGCATGTGCTGACGCAGCCCGGGCGCCCGGCCGCGGGGTGAGAACAACGACGCACCCGCCACGACAACCGCGTAGGCGATCGGCGGGAGCAGGACCGAGGTGCCGAGGTCCTCGCGGTGCACGCGCTGCGCGCTGAGGCCAGCACTGAGCACGAAGCCGATCGTGAACAGCAGCCACAGCTGGTGGCGGCTCACGAGTGCGTCGAGCAGCGCACCGAGGATGCTGAGCAGCAGCAGCAGCAGGAGAGCACCTGCTGCGGTCAGCCCCCGGCGGTCCCCCAACGGTGGGGCGCTCTGCGGAGCGCGAGCGGCGGAGCCGGCTCGTGCGCCGGATGCCGCCGTGCTGCCGGTCGCCGGGACGCTGCTGGTCACGCCGGCTCCATGCCCGGAGCCAGATCCGCTAGCGGTGTGGCGGGCTGCCGGCCTCCCCGAAGCTGCCGGACGACCCGCACCCGAGCGTCGAGCCGGCTGGCCACTGGAAGCGGGCACGCCCTGACCGTACCGTCGGCTCCTGTGAAGAGCCGCTGCGAACAGGTGTTGTTAACAGGCGGCCGGCCGGTCGGGCCGGTGTCGCCCTCGAGCCGTTGTCACATGATGAAGGTCGCCGAGTGAGTCCGGCCGATGGGCCGAACAGCCTCGGCAACAGTCCCGCTGCGGCCTTCGACGCCGAGGCCGTCGCGGCGGCGGCGATGGCCAAAGACCCGGGGCTTGACCGCGACCTCGCACTCCAGCTCGCCGCCGAGGCGTGGAACGAGCTGCGCAACATCGGTGCGCTGGATGCTCCCGAAGTCGCTCGGCGGCTGCTCGCCAAGCACCCGAGGGCGGGGGCGACGCCAGCCACCCAGGTGGCGTCGGCCGCGGTCGAGGTGTGCCGCGCCTCTGCCGTCGATCCCGCGGCTGGCTGAGCGGCGGCTGGCCAGGGCAGCCGACTTCTGTCCGACCGGCGTGCTCTGCTGCCCGCATGGACCTGACAGCGGTGGCACTCCTGTTCGGCGCACTGCTGCTGGGCGCTCTCGCGGGCTGGTGGCAGGGCCGCCAGTCCGGGGTGGCGACCGGCACGGCTGCACTCGTTGCACGGTCAGCTGAGGCAGCTCAGCTACGCACCGCGCTCGAGTACGAGCACCGCGCCGGTGAGGACAAGCTGGCCCTGCTCGACGAGGCACGCGAACGGTTCGAGCAGGCCTTTGCCGCGCTGTCGGCCGATGCGCTCGAGCGCAGCTCGCGTCGCTTTCTCGACCTCGCCGGCGAGACGCTGCAGCGCGCCGGCCAGCAGGCAAGCGGTGAGCTCGACCAGCGGCGGCTGGCCGTCCAGCATCTCGTTGCGCCGCTGCAGGTCACGCTGGGGAAGGTGGAGCGGCAGCTCCAGGACCTCGAGACCACCCGCGCCGGCGCCTACTCCGCGGTGCTCGAGCAGGTGAGCGAGTCGCGCGCCGCTGCTCGGGCGCTGCAGGCCGAGACGGCCTCTCTGGTGGCGGCACTGCGCCGCCCGGCCGCCCGCGGGACGTGGGGCGAGCTCGGGCTTCGCCGTGTCGTCGAGCTGGCCGGCATGGTCGAGCGCTGTGACTTCGAAGTGCAGCCGACGCTAGCCGGTGCCGCCGGCGGCGGGGGAGCCGGGGACACGGGGGGTGATGCCGTCGTCCGGCCGGACATGGTTGTCCATCTCGCTGGGGGCAAGCAGGTGGTCGTCGACAGCAAGGTGCCGCTCGACGCCTTTTTGGATGCCGCGGCCACTTCGGATGAGCGCGTCCGCGAGGACAGGCTGCGGGCCCACGCGAAGGCGCTGCGGGGCCACGTCGACGCCCTGGCCGCCAAGGCGTACTGGCAGCGGCTGCCGGTGGCGCCCGAGTTCGTCGTGCTGTTCGTGCCGCAGGAGTCGTTCCTGGCCGCGGCCCTCGAGGCCGACCCCGGGCTGCTCGACCATGCCGCGGGCCGGCACGTCGTGCTCGCCTCACCCACGACGATGATCGCGCTGCTGCGCACGGTGGCTTACGCCTGGACCCAGGCGTCCCTCGCCGACAACGCCAAGGCGGTGTACGACGCCGGCCGCGAGCTCTACACGCGGCTGTCGACGCTCGGTGAGCACGTCGACAAGGTGGGGCGCTCGCTCGGGTCCGCCGTGGTTGCCTACAACCGGGCGGTGGGGTCGCTCGAGAACCGGGTTCTGGTCACGGCTCGGCAGTTTGCCGACGTGGGGCTGGTGGACGAGCCGCTCGTCGCTCCTTTGCCCGTCGAGGTTGCTGCCCGCCCGCTCACGGCTCATGAGCTGACCGCTCCCCTTGCGCCCTGCGACGACGGACCGACCGCATCGCCCCGGTCCTCAGCAGACGGCGGGCGGCAGGGCACGCTGTCCGTCGCTCGCGCACCGGCCGGATGACCCCGGCGGGCGACCCCGCCCGCCAGGCGGAGGCAGGGGGGCGGGGTCCGCGGTACGGCAGACTCGGCTCACATGAGCCTTGCGATCGGGATCGTCGGACTGCCCAACGTGGGGAAGTCGACGCTGTTCAACGCCCTGACCAAGAACGACGTGCTGGCGGCGAACTACCCCTTCGCGACGATCGAGCCGAACGTCGGCGTGGTGGCGGTACCAGACTCCCGGCTGCCTGCCCTGGGCGCGCTGTTCAGCAGCGTCCGGGTCGTGCCGGCCACAGTCAGCTTCGTCGACATCGCCGGCATCGTCCGCGGGGCGAGCGAGGGCCAGGGTCTGGGCAACCGCTTCCTATCCCATATCCGCGAGGCCGACGCCATCTGCCAGGTGGTGCGGGCGTTCGAGGACCCTGACGTGACCCACGTCGACGGCAAGGTCAGCCCGGCCGACGACATCGCCACGATCAACACCGAGCTGGTCCTCGCCGACCTGCAGACAGTCGATGGCCGGCTGGCTCGCCTCGAGCGCGAGGCCCGGATGCGAGCCGACCTGCGCCCGACGCTTGCTGCGGTGCAGGCCGCACGCGAGGTGCTCGACTCCGGCCGCCCGGTCTCCAGCGAGCCCTCGCTCGACCTCACACTGCTGCGCGAGCTCACCCTGCTCACGGCCAAGCCGTTCATCTACGTCTTCAACGTCGACGAGAGCGACCTTGGCAACGAGGCACTTCGGGCCGAGCTGGCTACCGAGGTCGCATCAGCACACTCCATCGTCGTCTGCGCCAAGATCGAGGCGGAGCTGGCCGAGCTCGACGACGCCGACGCCGCCGAGATGCTGAGCGAGCTCGGGGTCGACGAGCCCGGCCTCACGCAGCTCGCCCGCGTCGGGTTCGAGACACTGGGGCTGCAGACCTACCTCACTGCCGGCCCGAAGGAGTCCCGGGCCTGGACCATCCCGCGCGGGGCGACAGCCCCTGAGGCTGCCGGCGTCATCCACACCGACTTCCAGCGAGGTTTCATCAAGGCCGAGGTCATCTCCTTCGACGACCTCATGGCGGCGGGCAGTGTTGCCGCGGCCCGGGCGGCGGGCAAGGCTCGGATCGAGGGCAAGGACTACGTCATGCAGGACGGCGACGTGGTGGAGTTCCGCTTCAACGTCTGACAGCGCCTGCCCGCCCGTCCCCTCGCCATGGGATGATCGCAGGCATGACACAGCTGCAGCCAGTCGTCACAGCCGTTTCCAAGGTGCCCGAGCGGCTCGCCAAGCGGTGGTTCGCGGCGAGCAGCCTGCTGGCTGGGGTCGCGGCGGTGACCGTGTTGTCCGACTCCGTGCTCCGCCGTACCGGCCGCGCCTGAGCCGACCCGAGCGCGGGCGGCAGCAGGGGAGCCCGCAGCTTGCGGGGGCTCAGCGGCAGTCGGCGAGATCGCGGTAGCGCGCCTCGACGAAGGAGTAGATCGCGAAGACCAGGAAGCTCGCGCAGACCAGCAGCAGCACGGGAACGCCCCACCACCGGCCGGAGAACACGGCAAGCTCTGCATCGAGCCCCTGAGCCCGCGAAGGGTCGCGGGTGATGGCTGCAAGCACCAGGAAGCCGCCGATGGGCAGGAAGACGAATGCCCGGGCGATGATGCCGAGTAGCCCGATGAACCTCAGGCTTTGGTGCAGCGCGGCCGGACGCTGCGGGAGCACCAACCCCCGCAGGTAGTCCGACCGCAGGGCGGTGCGCACCTGCCAGCCGCACATGGCGAGAACGACGAGGCCCACGCCCAGCAGGATCGGCTGGCCGCCGGGCAGCCCGAGGATCTGACCCGACGTCTGGTGCTGCTGCTGCTCGGAGCCCGACCCGTGCTCGCCCAGCACGTAGGTGATCGGCACGTAGGCGACTACCAGGTACACCAAGCCCTGACCGCTGGTGGTCAGCCGCCCAGCGAGGGGCCCACGCCGCGCGTGCCACGCAGCAGCGAGCCGGACGAGCGCGAACCCGAGAAAGCCGACCGCCGCGATAGCGAGCGCGACCACGCCGGCTCGGGTCGACGTCACGGCCTGCATCGCACCTTGCGCGTTAGCCGGTTCGGTGTCCCGTGGCCGCTCGGCGATGAGGCTGGCCGCCAGGTAGGTCAGCAGCAGGTACAGCACGCCCCGCGCTGCGAGCCCCACCCGGGCGATGCCGTGGGCGGCACTGTTGTGCCGAACGTGACCAGCCGCGCGGTGCAGGAGCGACACGGGTGTGGCCACGGCGAGGGTGTGCCCTCAGTGGCGAGCATCACGCCCGGAGTCGACGCAGTTGCTCCCCGGTCCCAGGTCAGCGAGACAGTGGCGCGGGCTCCGGGGTCGGGACCCGCGGCGCGGGAAGGTTCCCCCCGTCTCGTGCAGCGGTCACGACGAGCTCGGAGATGGCGGCCGCGTCGGTCGGGCGCCCGGTGAGGAAGCCCTGCACCAGGTCGCAGCCCAGGTCGGCGAGGATCTCCAGCTGCTCGGGTCGCTCGACGCCCTCGGCGATCGTCGTCAGTCCCAGGCTGGCGGCCAGCTGGAGCAGAGCTGCGAAGAAGACCCGGTGCTGCGGCTCGCGCCCCAGCGGCTCGACGAAGGACCTGTCGATCTTCAGCTTGCGCAGCGGGAACCCGGCCAGGTGCGCCAGTGAGGAGTAGCCCGTGCCGAAGTCGTCAAGGGCGAGGTTCACCCCGAGCGCATCGAGTCGGCGCGCCACCAGGACAGCGGGCTCGACACCAGAGATCAGCGCCCCCTCGGTGATTTCCAGGATCAAGCGGTCGGCGGGGATTGCATAGCGGGCCAGCAGCAAGCTGACCTGGTCGGGCAGGTCGGGGTCGACCAGCTGCTGAGCGGAGACGTTGACCGCCACCCTCAGGCGCTCGGCCCCGAGCGTCCGCCAGTGCGCGAGATCGGCGAGGGCCGTCCGCAGCATCCTCGTCCCGAGCTCGCGCATCAGGCCGGTCTGCTCGGCGATGGCGATGAAGCGCTCGGGCGCGATGGACCCGCGCTCGGCGTGCGTCCAGCGGGCGAGCGCTTCGACGCCCGCCAGCTGTCCTGTCACGGTGTCGACGAGAGGCTGATAGGCGGTCGTGATGTGCCCGGCAGCCACCGCCGCCGCAAGGTCGTGCCGCAGCTGTCGCTCGTCGCCGTCGGAGTCGTGCATGCGGGCGTCGAACACAGCGAGTGGATCGTCACTGCGCTTGGCCACGTACATGGCGAGGTCGCCGCGCCTGAGCAGATCATCGGCCGAGCAGAACGCGTCTTCGGCCGGTGCCGCACCAGTCCGACGCTTGCCCGGACCGCCAGCGCGTGGCCGTCGACCGAGAACGTCGCGGTAAAGGCCTCGACCACGTGCCCCCCCAGGTCCATCGTCTTCTCGGCGCCCTCCTCGATGAGCACGGCGAACTCGTCGCCGCCTAACCGGGCGACTGTGTCGGTGGTGCGCAGGGCGCCCCGCAGCCGTTCGGCGACAGCGACCAGCAGCGTGTCGCCGGCGGGGTGTCCCATGGTGTCGTTGACAATCTTGAAGTCGTCGAGGTCGAGGTAGAGCAGCGCGAGGGACCGGTGGTCGCGGCGCTGCAGCTCGACGGCGTGCTCGAGGCGGTCGGTGAACAGCGCCCGGTTGGCCAGCCCGGTCAGGGGGTCGTGAAACGCCTGATGGTGCAGCTGCTGCTCGCGGGCGGCGATGTCGCGCACCAGCCGCCCGTTCTCCGCCAGCGCCAGGAGCTGGCGAACCAGCAGCGTGACGACCAACAGGCCGGTTGCGATGATCAGTGGGTCGGAGCCGAGCCGGTGGTAGGCGTGATAGCTGGCCAGCGCCAAGGCGAGCCCGAGCGGGAGGTAGGGCGGCCACAGCGGGGCGGAGCGCGGCATACTCGCGCTGGCAGCCGCCGTCACTGTCGTCGGGGTGTCCCGGTCCGGTCGCCAAGCCAGCGCCGCGAGGCCGAACAGCACGTAGGCAGCCGACCAGCCGGCGTCCATCACGTTGCTGCTGCCGTACTGGTCCGTAGCGGTCAGGTAGGCGAACGCGCTGTCCGCGACGCCCATCAGCGCGAGGCCCCCGACCAGCAGTCGTGGCGTGCGGCTGCGTGCTCCGGAGCTCAGGGCGAGGACTGCCATCGTGACCAGGACCAGGTCGCTTGCGGGGTAGGCAAGCGAGACCGCCGTGCTGAAGGCCCCACCGGAGCCGGCGTGGAACACGGCTCCGAGCGCTGATGCCCAGGACACGGCGAACAGTGAGCCGGCGACGAGCATGCCGTCGAGCAGCAGACGGGTGCGGGAGACGCTGCTGGTGCCGGCCGCCCGGGCGAACAGGAGTAGCGCCGCCACACCACCCAGCGGAAAGATCAGGTAGCCCAGGTCGGCCAGCGAGGGGAAGGGGGTCTCGACGCCGCGTACGACCTGATACCAGGTCCAGACGGCCTGCCCGGCGGCCCAGGCGCCGAGCCCGGTGCCGAGCGCGACCCAGGCCAGCTGCTCGGCACGCTGCGTACTGCGGGTGCGCCCGGTCGGCTGCCGGGCAGGCCGTGCTGCTCCCGGTCCGGCAGGAGCTGACAATCCCCGGCGAGTGGGCGAGGCCCGGGTGGCCGCACGTGCACAGCAGGCGGCTGCTGCGGCGGCGTAGGAGAGCTGCACGAGGTCGTCCATGGCACCCACCAGCGTCGGACCGCCCCAGCCGCCCAGCAGCCAGCCGACATGCACCAGCACGAGCATGAGGCCCAGGGCACCCGCGATCCGCAGCCCTTGTTTCGACACCCGTCACCCCCGCAGTTGCCGGAGTATCGACCGGCAGGGCTGCATGCTTGACGTGCCAGGGGAGGGTCGACGTGGGGCAGCTGGTCGTCGGCGCCGCCGTACTCGACACTGCCGGCCGGTTGCTGGCGGCTCAGCGCGCCCGCCCGCCGGCGCTGGCCGGCCTGTGGGAGTTCCCGGGCGGCAAGGTCGAGCCGGGTGAGGACCCCCGGATGGCCGTCGTCCGCGAATGTCGCGAGGAGCTCGGCATCGACGTCGCCATCGAGCCCGGCCCGGGTGCACTGGTGGGTGAGGTGGGCATCCGCGTCGGAAGCTCGGCGGGCACGCTGCGCGTGTACCGGGCCCGGCTCGTGCGGGGGCATCCGGTCGCGCTGGAGCACGCCGCCGTGCGCTGGCTCGAGCCGGGCGAGCTGTACGACGTGCCGTGGATCCCCGCTGATCTGCCCCTGGTCAGACGGCTGGCGAAGGTGTAAGGGAGCCTGGTCCCGTACCGTGGTCACACGTGGCTCTTCGCAACGACCTCCGCAATCTCGCCATCATCGCCCACGTCGACCACGGCAAGACCACGCTCGTCGACGCCATGCTCTGGCAGTCCGGTGCGTTCAGCAAGCACCAGGCCGACGAGGGTTCGGTCAACGAGCGGGTCATGGACTCGATGGACCTCGAGCGCGAGAAGGGCATCACCATCCTCGCGAAGAACACGGCCATCCGGCATACCGACGTCACGCTCAACGTCATCGACACCCCCGGCCACGCCGACTTCGGCGGTGAGGTCGAGCGGGGCCTCGCGATGGTCGATGGTGTGCTGCTGCTCGTCGACGCCTCCGAGGGGCCGCTGCCGCAGACCCGGTTCGTCCTGCGCAAGGCGCTCGCCTCGAAGCTGCCCGTCGTCCTCGTCATCAACAAGGTCGACCGGCCCGACGCCCGGATCGCCGAGGTCGTCGACGAGACCTACGAGCTGTTCCTCGACCTCGACGCCGACGCGCAGCAGATCGACTTCCCGATCGTGTACGCCTCGGCCAAGGCCGGCCGGGCCTCGCTGAACCGCCCGGACGACGGCTCGATGCCCGACAGCCCCGACCTCGAGCCACTGTTCGAGGTGCTGCTGAAGACAGTGCCGCCGCCGTCGTACACCGAGGGTGCGCCGCTGCAGGCGCTGGTCACCAACCTCGACGCCTCGCTCTACCTCGGGCGCCTCGCGCTGTGCCGGGTGCACGCCGGGGAGATGCGCCGCGGCCAGACCGTCGCGTGGTGCCGCACCGACGGCACGATCGAGCGGGCCAAGCTCAGCGAGCTGCTGCTGACCGAGAACCTCGACCGCGTGCCGGCCGAGGTGGCGCGCCCCGGCGACATCGTCGCGATCGCCGGCCTGCCGGACGTGACGATCGGCGAGACCCTCGCCGACCCCGACGACCCGCGCCCGCTGCCGGTCATGCAGATCGACGAGCCCTCGATCTCGATGACTGTCGGCATCAACACCTCCCCCCTCAACGGCCAGAGCGGCAAGAAGCTCACCGCCCGGCTGGTCAAGAACAGGCTGGACGCCGAGCTGGTCGGCAACGTGTCGATCCGCATCAACCAGACCGAGCGGCCCGACACCTGGGAGGTGCAGGGCCGCGGGGAGCTGCAGCTGGCGGTGCTGGTCGAGATGATGCGGCGGGAGGGTTTCGAGCTCACCGTCGGCAAGCCGCAGGTGGTCACCCGCGAGATCAATGGCAAGATCCACGAGCCGATGGAGCGCCTCACGATCGACGTACCAGAGGACTACGTCGGCGTCGTCTCCCAGCTGCTCGGCCTGCGCAAGGGCCGCATGGAGCAGATGGTCAACCATGGCACCGGCTGGGTGCGCCTGGAGTACCTGGTGCCCGCGCGGGCGCTGATCGGCTTCCGGACCGAGTTCCTGACCGAGACCCGCGGCACCGGCCTGCTGCACCACGTCTTCGAGAAGTACGAGCCGTGGGTCGGCGAGCTTCGCACCCGGCCGAGCGGCTCGCTGGTCTCCGACCGCAAGGGGCCGGTCACCTCGTATGCGCTGACCAGCCTGCAGGAGCGCGGGACGATGTTCGTCGCGCCAGGCTCGGAGGTGTACGAGGGGATGATCGTCGGCGAGAACTCCCGCTCCGACGACATGGACGTCAACGCCACCAAGGAAAAGAAGCTCACGAACATGCGGTCGTCGACGGGCGACGAGCTGGAGCGACTGGTGCCGCCGCGGATGCTGTCTTTGGAGCAGGCGCTCGAGTTCTGCCGCGAGGACGAGTGCGTCGAGGTGACCCCGGGCGTCATCCGCATCCGCAAGGTCGTGCTGGCCGCTCAGGACCGCGAGAAGCTGCGCAGCCGCAACCGCAACCGCGGCTGATCCCTTGACGACAGCAGTTCTGCGTCGGCCAAGGCGCGGACCGCGGCGAACAGGTCGCGCACGACCAGCGGCGGGCGGTGCCACGGACCTACTGGCGGCTCAGTCGCTGGTCAATAGCAGCTGGTCTGCCTCTTAGGCTTCGAGGCATGAGCGAGATGACAGCGCCCCTGCCCGACGAGCCCGGCACGGGCGAGCTCGTCGGCGATCTGAGCCCCGCCGAGGACGCACTGGCGCAGGCCGCCGAGGCGGTCGACAGCGCCGAGCAGACCGAGGCCGTCGACATGACCCCGCTCGACCATCCGCACCGCCTGCTGCTCGTCCACGCCCACCCCGACGACGAGACGATCGGCACCGGCGCCACGATGGCGCGTTATGCCGCCGAGCACGCGCTCGTCACCCTGGTGACCTGCACGCTCGGGGAGCTGGGCGAGATCGTCGTCCCCGAGCTCGAGCACCTCGCTGCCGACCGCGACGACGGACTCGGTCAGCACCGCGTCGGGGAGCTCGCGGCTGCCTGCGAGGCGATGCGCGTCACCGACCACCGGTTCCTCGGCGGCCCTGGTCGCTGGCGCGACAGCGGGATGATGGGCACCAAGGGCAACGAGGACCCACGCGCCTTCTGGCAGGCCGACATGAATGAGGCGACGATCGAGCTGGTCCGCGTGATCAGGGAGGTGCGGCCGCAGGTCGTCGTCACCTACGACGAGCGCGGCGGCTACGGCCACCCCGACCACATCCAGGCGCACCGGGTGACGATGGCCGCGTTCGACGCCGCCGGCGACCCCGGCTACGCCCCGGAGGCGGGTGAGCCGTGGCAGGCCGCCAAGCTCTACTGGACGGCCATCCCACTACGCGTGCTGCAGCAGGGCATCGACGCGATGCAGGCGGCCGGGCACGAGGTCCCCTTCAGCTCGGCGACGGCCGAGGAGATAGGCGTCGGGGTGCCGGACGAGCTCGTGACGACGGCTGTCGACGGCAGGGGCCAGCTCGACGCGAAGGTCGCAGCGATGCGGGCGCACGCCAGTCAGATCGCGACCGACGGCATGTTCTTCGCCCTCGCCGACGGCGTGGGCCAGCAGGCCTTCGGGGTCGAGTACTACCGGCTGGTCCGCGGTGAGCGCGGGCCGGCGGCAGGCCCCGACGGGCGTGAGGATGACCTGTTCGCCGGCGTGACCAGCTGACCGGAGCGGCTGGCCAGTCCCGATGGCCCCGGTGGGGTGGTTGCGCCATCCGGCCGAGCCGCCCTGCCTGGCGCGGCCGCACCTACGCCCGTACGGGTGATCTGTGGTCGCACTTCGTCCGCCCATCGAGTTGCAGGGGTAGCCGGTCAGCGAGGGACCGGCAGAGGGAGTCACCATGGAGCGTAACGAGTCGGCAGCCGCGATCGACCTCGGAGGTACGGCGGGGGTGCTCAACGGGCGCCGTGCCGACGTCGGCCGCACCCGGGAGCACCGCCGCCGGCGGCGGCTCACAGTCCTCGCCGCGGTGCTGGCTGTTCCCACCGCGTTCCTGTGGTGGCGGCTGCTCAGTGGCCACCCGTTCAATGTCTTCGCGCTCCCGAGCGTCGACCCGTTGATCCTGATGGAGCTGCTCATCCCGCTGGCTATCGTCGGCGCCGTCGTCGTGCCGCCGCTGCTGACCGGCCGCTCGCCGCACGTGATGTACCGCCCCGAGCAGATCGACGTCGGCCTCGACGACGTCGTGGGCGTCGACGGGGTCCGCGAGGAGGTCATCCGCAGCATCAACCTGTTCCTGGCCCACCGCACCTACAGCGACACCATGGGCGGCCGCCCGCGCCGCGGCCTGCTGTTCGAGGGCCCGCCCGGGACGGGCAAGACCCACCTGGCCAAGGCGATGGCACGCGAGGCCGGTGTGCCGTTCCTGTTCGTGTCGTCGACCTCGTTCCAGTCGATGTTCTATGGCGCTACCGCCCGCAAGATCAGGTCCTACTTCAAGGAGCTGCGCAAGGCCGCCCGGCGTGAGGGGGGCGCCATCGGCTTCATCGAGGAGATCGACGCCATCGCCACCGCCCGCGGGGGCATGGACCGCATGACCGGTACTGCCATGACCGGCAGCGCGATGCTCGGCGGCCGGTCGGCTGCGACGGTCATCAACCGCAACGGGATGGTCAGCGAGGGGACCGGCGGGGTGGTCAACGAGCTCCTGGTCCAGCTGCAGTCCTTCGACACGCCCACCGGGTTCCAGAAGGCCGTGGGCGGCGCGGTCGACCGGCTGAACCTGCTGCTGCCCGCGAGTCGTCAGCTGCGCAAGCCCCGCCCGCAGCCCGCCAACGTGCTCATCGTCGCCGCCACCAACCGCGCCGACTCACTCGACCCGGCCCTGCTGCGCCCCGGCCGCTTCGACCGCCGTCTCACGTTCGACCTGCCCTCCAAGGCCGGCCGCCGGGCGCTCGTCGACCATTTCCTCGATGCCAAAGCGCACGCTCCGGAGCTGGACGAGCCGGAGCGGCGCGACGCGCTCGCTGCCGTCACCTCCGGCTACTCCCCGGCGAAGATCGAGAACCTGCTCGACGAGGGGCTCGTCAACGCGGTGCGGCGCGCCGATACCCAGATGACGTGGGCCGACGTCGAGCACGCGCGCCTGGTCGGCGAGGTCGGCATCGGCGCGCCCGTGGAGTACACCGACCACGAGCGGCGACTGATCGCCACGCACGAGGCCGGGCACACCACCATCGCCTGGCTGGTTGCTCCGGGGCGACGACTCGAGGTGCTCACCATCATCAAGCGGGGCGAGGCGCTGGGGCTGCTCGCCCACGGCGACCGTGACGACGTCTTCACCCGGTCGCGCAGCGAGATGCTCAGCATGATCCAGATCTCGTTCGGTGGACAGGTCGCGGAGGAGCTGTTCTTCGGCGACGTCTCGACCGGCCCGGCGGGGGACCTCGCCTACGCCACCCAGGTCGCCGCGCAGATGGTTGGCGCGGCCGGGATGGGCACGAGCATGGTCTCGTTTGCCGCTGTACAGGACGGAGCCCTTGGCGGCAGCAACCTCGTGGGCAAGGTGCTCGGCGACGGCGCCGCCCGCGAGCAGGTGGAGACGATGCTCACCGAGCAGAAGGCCGCCGTGCACGAGCTGATGGGCAGTCATCGGCACCTCGTCGAGGCGCTGCGCGACGCGCTGCTCGAGCACGAGGAGCTGATCGGCTCGCAGATCACCGACGTGCTCGAGCACGCGAGCCAGACCGAGCGGGTCGTCGACCTGACGCAGCCCGTCGAGGTTGTGCGCTAGCAGGACCCAAGCGATAGCGGGCGGGACCTCAGGGGATGCCGCTCCGTAGGCTCGGAGGATGCCACCCAGGGGGGCGGAGCGGGTGGCCGCAGTCCGGGCGCCGGCCGCCGGAGCAGAAGCAGAGCGGGCGGGAGCAGCAGAGCGGGCGCCGAGCAGGCGCTTCCTCGCCGTTGCCTACCTGGTGCTGCTGCTGCTGGGCGGCGTCCTCGGGCTGCTCGGCGCCTTCCTCTCGCCCGCCGGCCCGCGCGTGGGCGGGCTGCTCGTCTCGCTCGGGTTGGTGCTGGCCGTCGTCGGCAACGTCACCGCTGGGGTGCTGGGACTATCGGTGACCGGCTCCCGGCTGGGGGGCGCGGCGCCGGTGCTCGGCTGGCTTGTCGTCGTGCTGCCCCTGGGCAGCGCCACGTCTGCCGGCGACCTCGTGCTGCCCGGCACGCCGCGCAGCATCGCCTTCCTGCTGCTCGGCGTGCTTTCCGGGTCCCTCGTGCCGGCCCTGGGGCACCCGACGCGCGGCCTCACGGCGCTCGCGACGCAGCGGGGCGTTCGCCATCGCCCGCAGGGCGCTAGGTCGAGGGGCGATGCCGGGGGCAGCAGCACCCGGTGAGCGTGCCCTTCGCCGCCGCTTCCCCAGCAGATCGCGACGCTGCCGGCGTTCCTCTGGGTGCGAGGACGATGTCGTCGGCAGCGGCGCCTGTCGCCGCTGACAGCCCCGGTCGTCGCGGGCAGCTCGAGCCGGCCGATCAGCTCACCCCGGGCTGCGTCAGCGCATCCGCGGCTTGGATCTGGTCGCGGCCGGCCCGCTTCGCGGCGTAGAGAGCCTGGTCCGCGGTGCGCATCAGCCCGTCGGGATCTACGGCCTCACCGCGAGCGCTCGCCACGCCCCCCGAGACAGTCACAGCCACCCCGCCGACCGGATGAGCCGCGATGGCGGCCCGCAGCCGGTCGGCCACGGTCAACGCCTCGTGCGCGCCCACCCCGGGCAGCAGGACCAGGAACTCCTCGCCTCCGAGTCGGTACACCGCGTCGAAGGTGCGCAGCTCACGGCGCATCTCGTAGGCGACGGCCCGCAGCACATGGTCGCCGACGTCGTGCCCGTACGTGTCGTTGATCTTCTTGAAGTGGTCGAGGTCGTACACGACGACGCTGACCCAGGCATCAAGCACGACGGCTTGGGCCGCTGCCTGTGCGAACCGGCTGGCGAGCGCCAGCCGGTTGGCGAGCCCGGTCAGCGGGTCGATGACAGCGTCGCTGCGTGACTGCAGCTCTGCCGACAGCAGCGTGACGATCGCGGCCACCAGGCTGATCAGCAAGGCTGCCCAGCAGGTGAGAGAGATCCACCAGGGCAGTCTCACCGGATCTGGTAGCCGGCTTGCGGCACCGGTCGCCGCCAGCGCGAAGACGATCGCTCCCAGCACACCCACGACGACGACGCGCGCCCGGAAGCGCGCCGCAAGCATCACGATCGGGACCGCCAGCCAGCCGAGCATGGGGCTGCGCGCGCCGCCGCTGCCCGCCACTGCCCCGCCCAGCACCACCTCGAGCAGGCCGATCGAGCTGACCGCCATGAGTTCAGGCCGCCGGCTGACGCGGTAGGCGCGCTCCAGCAGGACGAGGACCAGGCCGGCCGCGCCGACAAGGGCAAGCAGCCACCACCCCAGGTAGACCGCGCTGAGGGTCGCGGCCAGGCCCAGCATCACGCCTTGCACCCGGCGGGCGACAGCGACGCGGTCGTGCATGTCGATGAGGCGCTCGCGGTCGAGCGGGGTCGGGCACAACCAGGTCCGGCCGGACCCTGCCGGGGCGCCGAGCCCGCCATCGGCGGGGACAGCAGCGGCAGCGTGCACTCCGGTTCCGGGGGCAAGCGCCGCGGCACCGGCTAGGTCAGTGGGCGCGGAGCGGGCGGCTCCTGTCACGTTCCCGCCTGAAGGGTGCCGACGCGTGCGGCTGCAGCGTCGGTCGGTGAGCGCTGGCGTAGCCGGTGCAGGTGCCCGGCGGCACCCGCCAGCAGCATCGTCGTCGCCTGCTCGCCGAGCGGGTCGAGAGCGGCGAGCGGCGTCGTCCACCAAAGGCCGAGCACGCCGAGCACGCTGCCCGGCACGATGACGGGGAAGTAGCAGGCGCTGGCCACTCGACCGACCCGACGCAGGTGTGCGGGGATGAGCGGGCTGTGCGCGCCGTCGGGCAGGAACAGCCGCTCGCGGCTCAACAGGACCGTGGCAGTCGCGCCCGGCTCAGCCTGCGTGTCGATGACGAGGCGGTGCAGGTCTGCCATGCCCGGCCCGGCGACCCGGGTGCCCCACGGACGGTAGGACCGCGACCCCGGCCTGTCGGGCAGCAGCAGGGTGGAGCCGTCGGCGGCCAGTAGCTTGCCCGCGGTGTGGCTGATGAGCTCGGCCGCCGCGTCGAGGTCGGCTGGGTGGTGCAGGCGGCCGAGCGCGACGAGGGTTTCGTCCACGGCGCGGTGCGCTGCGGCACGACGGCGGGTCTCCAGCTCGATAACCACGTCGGCGGCGAGGCCGCGCAAGGTCTCGCCGGCAGGCGGTGGCAGCGTCCTGGGGCTCACGTCGAGGGCGCAGACCGTCCCGAGCACATGCCCCTCGGCAGTCACCAGGGGCGCGCCGGCGTAGAAGCGCAGGCCCGGGGAACCCGAAACCGTCGGAAGACCCGCGAAGCGGAGGTCGGCGAGCGCGTCGGGGACGACGAGCAGTCCGTCATCGAGCGCGTCGATCTCGAGGGCGCGACCACAGAACGAGTCCTCCCGCGGCCCAAAGCCTGCAGTGAAGCCGACAGCGGCCTTGTACCGGTGCCGCTCCGCGTCGACGAACCCGACGAGGGCCATCGGGGTGCCGCACGCGGTGGCCGCCCGCCGCGCGACGTCGGTGAAGAACACGTCCGATGCTGTCCGTGCAAGGGGAGCTTGGGGATAGCGCCACAGGGCAAGCCGCTGCGGCTCTGCGGCCGCTGCCGAGCGGCCGGTGAGGCCGCTCAGTCCCCTGGTGAGGTCTGCGCTGAGGCCGTCGGTCGCGGAGCCATCCGGATCACGGGGCGCGGGCAGCAGCCGCAGTGCCGGCTCCCGCACGCCATCGCCGCCGCCGGGATGGCCCTGCCCGCGCTGCCCAGGGTTGTGATCGGCTCGGAGGTGCTCGGGCGCGGACGTGCCCGTGGCTTCCCGGGTGTAGCCGGGAGGCAGCTCCAACCTCAGGCCCGCGCCGAGCAGCTCGCCGGCCGGAACCGGTCGTCCCAGGTAGTAGCCCTGCAGCACGTCGACCCCGAGCTCAGAGAGCAGGTCGGCGGTGTCGGCGTCCTCCACCCCTTCCGCGACGACGGACATGCCGAGGCGGTGACCCAGCTCAAGGACCGAGCGGACGACTGACAGGTCCTTCTCGCAGTGGCACACACTCGCGGTGAACGACCTGTCGATCTTCAGCTCGTGCACGGGCAGCTGGTTCAGCAGCGTTAGGCTGGTGTACCCGGTACCGAAGTCGTCGATGCTGACCCGCACCCCGAGCTCGCCCAGGTCGCTGAGAACCGCCCGGGCCCGCTCGGGTTCTGCCATGACTGCGCTCTCGGTCACCTCCAGAGTGAGGCTGCTGGCCGGAACGTTGTAGGTGTGCAGCGCGGCCGCAACCACGGCGGCCAGGTCCGGGTGCACCAGCAGCCGGGCCGACAGGTTCACCGAGATGCCGAGGTTCAGCCCGGCGGCGTGCCAGCCGGCCGTCTGCCGAAGGGCCTCACCGAGCACCCACTCGGTCAGCGGCATGATCAGGCCCGTGGGCTCGGCCTGGGGCACGAAGTCCCCGGGGGGGAGCAGCCCACGTGTCGGGTGCTGCCAGCGCACCAGGGCCTCGACCCCGAGCATCCGGCGCGCCCTGCTGCCCTCGGCCTGTCTCTCGGCGAGCGGTTGGTAGTGCAGCCGCAGCTGCCCGGCGCCGATGGCCTTGCGCAGCTCGGCCAGCAGCGCGAGATCCCCGGCTGGTCCACCGCGTGCGCCGGGGAGGTCTTCGCTGATCGCCACCCGGTCCGGGGCCCGGTCCGCCAGGTAGGTGGCGTCGTCAGCGGAGCGCAGGAGCCCCGGGAGGTTCTCGCCGTGCTCGGGATACAAGGCGATGCCGACCCGTGCCTCGACCTCGACGTCGATGCCGGTGAGGGTGAAGGGCCCTCGTACCGCTGCCAGCAGCTCGGCGGCAAGTGCCTGCGCCTGGGCCTGCGCGGTCGCGAGATCGCTGTCCCGTCGCTGGCCGGGCAGCGGTGTGACCACAGCGAACTCGTCGCCGCCCAGCCTGCCGACGATGGCGTCGTCAGGGGCGGCCCCTTGCAGGGCCGCAGCGACCTCTCGCAGCAGGGCGTCGCCGCCGTCCTGCCCCATCGAGACGTTGACGGCGTGAAAACGGTCGAGGTCGAAGACCAGCACGGCCGAGCGCTCCGGGCCAGCCAGCAGCAACGGCTGGGCGGCAGCGCGGCGTGCGAGGCCACGCCGGTTGGGTAGTCCGGTGAGCGGGTCGCGCTCGGCACTGAGGCGAAGCTGCGCGGTGAGCAGCCCGACCAGCGCGGCGCTGACACCGCTGATGCCGGTCAGTACCAGCACGTGCAGGCCCAGCTCCGGCTCACCGAGAAGGGCAAGAGCGGTCACGGCTCCGCACAGCGTCAGGCAGACGTGCACCGTCATCGCCCGTAGTGACAGGAACAGGGCCGCATACAGCGGAACCCAGCTGAACAGAAGGGCGTATGTTGCGCTCGCTGCCCCGCCCCCGGCGAAGTAGACGACGCCGCTGATGAGTGCGGTGCCGAGCACGAGCAGCACGTGGGTCAGCAGCACGGGCAGTCGGCGCGTCCGCAGCAGGACCAGTGTGACGGTGGCGGCAGCCAGTCCGTGGAGTCCGACGGCGACTTGGTGCAGCTGCGGCCAGCACGGCAGTACCAGCGGGGCCAGGCACAGCGTGGCGCCGATGGCGTACAGCGTCGCGAGCACCCGCCGGCGGTCGAGCACCAGGGCATCCTTGGGTCCGCCGCGGCCATAGCGGACCGGTTCCATGGGGCTCAGCATCGGCAGGCTCAGCACAGCGCTTGATCGGCGACTTCAGGCACGGCGGGCCAGCGGCGATGGCGATCAGCCGGCAGGCGTCAGTTCTCATCCGGCGGGGTACCCGTCCAGCGTCGGACGACCGAGCGAGAAGGAGATGACGTGGCTGTCAGCGCGGACCTGGCCCAGTTCCTCGACAAAGAGTGGGAGGACAAGTCCCTGACGGAGATTCTCAAGGCTCCCGTCAGCGCCCTGCAGGGCGTGAGCGATGGCGACGCCGACGCGTTGCAGAAGTCCCTCAACATCAAGACGGTGGGCGACCTCGGCAAGAACAAGTTCTTCCGGGTCGCACAGGCGCTCGCCCTGCTGGGGGAGGCCGGCGCGAAGTAGCGCATCCCGCACGGCTGTGGAGCGCCTCTGGAGCGATGTGCGGGGCGGATACGAGCGCGAGGTCGTCCACGCCGGCAAGGAGCAGGCGTTCTCGATGGCGACCGTCTGCGACCTGGGCGTCCTGGGCTTGGGGTTCTGGCGTGAGCTCGCCCGGGCTATCGCTCGGGTCACCTGACCAGGCCCGACGCTGCGACGCCCGGCGCCCGACGTCTCAGCACGGCTGTTGCCCTGCGTGCTCAAGAGCGGGTGCGCGTCGGCCGATCACATCGGCACGGTGTCCCGGCTGCTGGGAGGACCTCACCGCTGATGGCTCAGATCGTCGTCGCTGACGACAGCCCCACCGTTCGCCGCGTCGTTACCAGCCTGCTGATGCGGGCCGGCCACGACGTCGTCGCGACTGAGGACGGGCTCGAGGCTGTCCAGGCCGTCCATCGGCATCAGCCAGACCTCGTGGTCATGGACGTCCAGATGCCCCGCCTGTCGGGCTACCTCGCCGCCCGGCTGCTCAAGGAGGACTGGGCCACCGCTGGCATCCCCATCGTGCTGCTGAGTGCGCTGGATGCCGCCAGCGACCGCTACTGGGGCGCCAAGGCGGGCGCCGACCGGTACCTGACGAAGGGCTTCGAGGGCTCCGACCTCGTCGACGCTGTACAGGAACTGCTCGACGAGGCCGCCCGCGCCAGGGGTGGGACCGAGCGGCTGCGCCACGACCCGGTGCAGCTGTCCGAGCAGGACGTGCTCGACCGCACCTGCGACGTCCTCGACCGCACTCTGTTCGAGGCCGCGCTCGCGGGCGACGTGCACGAGCTGGCGCTCACCACGGTCGAGCTCGAGGCAACCGTCGCCGGGGTGCTGGGAGTCGTCGGCCGGGTCGTCGACCACGACCTCGCCGGGGTCGTCCTCGTCGAGGAGCAGCGTGCCTACCTGGCGGTGACCCGGGACGTGTCGGCACGGCACTACAGCGAGTTCCTGGTGCGGGCCGCCGGAACGCTGAGCGACGCAACCGGTACCCCGCTCGCGGTCCAGGCCCTCCAGCCGCGCGTCTCCGATGCCGCGGGCATGCTCGCCAGCGCCGACGCGGAAGCTGAAGCCGCCCCACTCGCCACCTTCTTGTCGATGCCGCTGAAGGGCACCGGAGGGCACGTCGTGGGGCTGCTGGCCCTGTCCTCGGCACAAGCCGAGGCCTTCGGTGAAGCCGCGCTCGGCGTGCTGCGGCTGCTCGAAGGACCGGTCGCGCTCGTCGTCGAGAACGCCCGCCTGCGCGAGGCATACCGGCTCGCCGGCAGTCTCAACCCTTATGGCGACGAGACGCCGGGGCTACCGGCTCAGTCCGGGCCGGTTGTCGTCGCCGGCTCGCCGCCGACCGGCTCGTCGTCGGGTGTCGCGGTGGGGGGTCGATAGGTTGACCTGGTGACGATCTGGCCCGGGATGGAGGGCTCCGACCCGCCGCCCGGGCCGGTGCACGAGTCATCAGTCAGGTCCGCCGGTGGTGTCGATGCGATGTCGTTCCGCCGGGCAGTGGGCCGGTTCGCCACCGGCGTGACTGTCGTGACGACCCTGCACGCGGACGGAAACGACGTCGCCCTCACGGCCAACACCTTCACCAGCGTCTCGCTGGAGCCGCTGCTGGTGCTCGTCAGCGTGCAGCGCTCGTCCCGGCTCCACGGCGCGGTGCTCAGCAGCGGGCAGTGGGGGATTTCGGTGCTGAGCGAGCACCAGGAGGCTCAGTCGCGCTACTTCGCTTCGGCCAGCCGACACGAGACGCCGGACCAGTTCGACGGTGTTCCCGTCCGCCGGGGGCCGGTGACGGGGTGCGCCCTGCTCGCCGAGGCCTGCGCTGTGTTCGAGTGCCGGACCGCCGCGACCTACCCGGGCGGTGATCACCTGCTCGTGCTGGGCGAGGTGCTGAGCCTCGACATGCCCCACCCGGAGGCCCGGCCCCTGCTGTTCCTCGACGGCCACTACCGGTCGATCGCCGTGGAGCAGCCGGCGCCTCCCAGGGCATACTGAACACGTTGCGCAGTAGCCGGGCAGCCGCCCGGTGCACGCCGCGCCACCGACCGCCTGCCACCAGACAGAAGAGGTGTTCCGGTGACCTACGTTATCGCCGAGACTTGCGTCGACCTCAAGGACAAGGCCTGCATCGAGGAGTGTCCGGTCGACTGCATCTACGAGGGCGAGCGGATGCTCTACATCCAGCCCGACGAGTGCGTCGACTGCGGTGCCTGCGAGCCGGTCTGCCCCGTCGAGGCGATCTACTACGAGGACGACGTGCCGGGGCAGTGGTCGGCCTACACGCAGGCCAACGTCGACTTCTTCGCCACCCTCGGCTCACCCGGCGGCGCCTCTAAGGTGGGCGTGCAGCCCGACGTCCCCCTGGTTGCGGCGCTGCCACCGCAGGGCGAGTCCTGACCGCTCCCAGCACGGTGGGCGGACCGGCGGCCTCGTTCGGCCGGCCGCTGCCGGACTTCCCCTGGGACCGGCTGGTCCCCGCGGCCGAGCGCGCGAGGGCGCATCCCGGTGGCATCGTTGATCTGTCGGTCGGTACACCGGTCGATCCCACACCCGCCATTGCGCGTGCCGCCCTCGCGTCCACGTCCGACGCCCCGGGCTATCCGCTCACCGCCGGGTCCCCTGTGCTGCGGGAGGCCATCAAGCGGTGGGCAGTGCAGCGCTTGGGCGCTTCGGCTGAGGTCGGGGTGCTGCCGACTGTCGGCTCCAAGGAGCTGGTCGGGCTGCTGCCCTCGCTGCTCGGCCTCGGTGCGGCTGACACGGTGGCGCATCCGGCCCTCGCCTACCCGACGTATGAGGTGGGGGCGCTGCTCGCCGGCGCCCGCCCGGTGGCGGCAGACGAGCCGGCCGCCGCTGCAGGAGCGCGGCTCGTCTGGCTGAACTCCCCGGCCAACCCCAGCGGGCGGGTACTCGACGTCGCTGAGCTGCGCGCCTGGGTTGCCGCCGCCCGGGCATCCGGCGCGGTTGTCGTCAGTGACGAGTGCTACCTCGACTTCGGATGGGACGCCGAGCCCGTCTCGGTGCTGTCGCCGCAGGTGTCGGGCGGCCGGCTCGACGGGCTGCTGGCGGTTCATTCGCTGTCGAAGCGCTCGAACCTTGCCGGCTACCGGGCAGGGCTCGTGGCAGGTGACCCGTCGCTCGTCGGGCGGCTGCTCGAGATCCGCAAGCACGCCGGGCTCATCGTGCCCGCGCCGATGCAGGCGGCGATGGCTGCCTGCCTGGACGACCAGCAGCACGTCGACGAGCAGCGCGGGCGCTACGCCGCTCGCCGCGCCGCGCTGCGGCAGGGGCTGGAGGGTGCGGGGTTCCGCATCGACCACTCCGAGGCCGGCCTCTACCTGTGGGCCACCCGCGACGAGCCGTGCTGGACGACTGTCGACGCGCTCGCGGCCTGCGGCATCCTCGTTGCCCCCGGCGACTTCTACGGCCCGGCAGGGCAGCGGCACGTCCGTGTCGCGCTCACCGCCACGGACGAACGTGTGGCGCAGGTGCCGGAGCGGCTGGCAGCGCTGGCGGGGTTGCGCTAGGCGTCGAAACTGCAGTCATCCTCCCGGCGGGAGGTGCCTGAACCCGGTCAATCCGGGCGGATTCGGGGTTCGCGGCCCGAGGATGACTGCTGTTCGGACGGCCGTCGGTGCTCAGCCAGCCGCTTCAGGGCTCGACAAGCTCGTCAGCGAGCAGGTCCATCAGCAGGTTGTC
>JAABUM010000144.1_pt1 | contig 142399 bp, 152 predicted proteins | sample 5559161 | NCBI WGS metagenome assembly JAABUM01 (sample SAMN10711868, study PRJNA513369) | rock metagenome | isolation source: Antarctica rocks | place: Antarctica: Victoria Land, Siegfried Peak nord
GGGGGGGGGGGGGGTTTGGGGGGGGGGGGGGGGGTTGGGGGGGGGGGCGGGGCGGGGGGGGGGGGGGGGGGGGGGGGGGCCGGGGGCTTACAGGGTTTTCTCGCTGGGGAGGGGATGGATGAGTTGGGTTTCGAGGAGGTAAGCGAGGAAGGAGAGGGTGGGGGGGAGGAGGCGGTCGTTGGAGAGGTTTTCCGTGAGGGATTGCTGGGGTGGGGGTGTTAGTTTGGGTTTGGAAGGAGGGGAGAGGGGGGGGATATGAGGGGTTGGGAGGAAGGGTGGAGAGATGGGGGTGGGGGTGTAGAAGGGGAGGTGAAGATGAGAGGAGTTGGAAGAAAGAACATGGTTGCGGATCATGAGACTAAACAAGGATGTGGGTAGAGCATATAGATCCTTAAAAGAGCGACATGGGTCCGGGGAATGTGTTGCTCAACCAAGCCAATTGACAATGAGGAAGGAAAAGATGGGAGGAGATCCTTACCATGACAGTCGTGGTCAATGAAACCCCATCAATGGTCCCGAGCTCGCGCTCGGTCCTTTCAGTATATGCAGCAAACGCTGCTCTTGTAGCCTGCACAAGTGACTCAGAGCCGGCTCCTGCAGAAGTGATATAGCCTTCCATGAGAGGCTTTCTGATCCAAGAATGAGAGCTCAGCTGCAAGAGAATATCGAAATACACGATCGATGAAGTCTGCGCCATGTCACAGATTGTGCTACATCCAAGGCCGTTAGCTACAGCCAGTAACGAACTAGACTTGGACTTACTCTAGCAATTCCTGAGTAAAGCCGAACGCTGGTAGATATGGCCGTAGACAATTCCAAGCTCGCCATCGAACTTTGTCAAGCTTCTCTGCTGCAAGTCCGCAGATACGGGCTAGGAACTTTTGCTTGACAGCCTTGTTGAGAAGGTCTTTGCCTAAGAGCATGGCGACTGCATTGATTGCTTCCACGCGGACGAGAGAGCCGACGTCGCCTTTTTCGTTGATCGTGTAGTCGTTCGATGAGGTATATACGGTATCCAGGAGTTTATTGGTGACCACTGGAAACGTTAGCATTCAGTACTGAATGAGATAGTAACTCTGACCTCCGCAGGCAAGGACACCAGACGTCAAGCTACGCAAGATAGCGCATCGGTGCTCTGTGCTATTTCTGAAATGCTCGATACGAAGCTGGTTTAGTAAAGTGTCGATGATGAGGATCTGCGTTGGGGAAGTTGATTTCGGGTCTTCATGGGCGCTATCAAGCCACTCTTGTACTCCTTGATGACCTGTGATTCCAGACTTTACCGTCTCACTTTCTGGAGAGTTTGCGTACTGACAATCACCAACATGCCGGAACACTGCACCGAGAGCTGCGATTACGCCTACTTGATCCCTCCTTCGCCCTAATGACCCGTTGTCAATGATCCTGACCCACTGACATACCAACCCCTCGCGGGCTAAGGGGTCAATAATACGGAAAATTCTGGCTGCAGCTTCGGAGGCTGCATCTGTTACGATCGGATCTGTCTTATGAAGACTCAAACTGATTACCTCAATACATATATGCAAATCTGCTTCGGATGGCTTCGAGTTTATTGCAAATTGGGGGTTGGAAGTTTCAGACGCTACTGAGGAAGCGAGGATTGAGATCAATCGACACATAGCTTCCAGTCTCAAATCTGGACGCGGGGACAGAATTATGAATTTCTCGCCATCCATAGTCACATCAGCATGGGGATTTGACTGCATGGCGTCGTCGGAATAAAAGACATGCCATAGTGCGGCCTTTTCGTCCTTGGGTATATATGTTGTAGGAGGTTCCTCGACGGGGACCCTTTGCGTTGGTAATTCGAGCATTGCCAGTACGACTTGGCCCAAGGCAAGCATCAAACCATGCCGTAACTCGACCTGGTCAGAAGATGTTCTTGACAGATGGCTGTGTACGGTTTTAAACGCAATTGGCAACTTCGCCCTGCTGCGTAAGGTCAGACGACCAATCGCGTCTGCAGCCTGGCGTCGAGATTGATCATCTAGCGAGCCTACTCCTCTCCAACTTAGCAAACCGTCCAGAATGACTTGCCAGTACATGGGGTCGATTTCGGAAGCGTCGATACCTACTTCCAGCATCGCTCTCGATCGTAAGGCGATTGCATGATAGTCGACAACTTGGACAAGCTTTATGCCCTGCTTGACTTGATCTGGATGTCGACCAACCATTTCTTGCAAAGCCGCCGAAGCTCCTCGTCGAATGTTTCCTTCTGGGTCCAAGGTCGCGGTAACCACTAGGTCATTTGCTAGAGATTGAATTCTGGTGATGGTATCGAAAGTCCCAACATTTGAGAGCGGAGGTATTTCGCAGGTAGGATACCGCCGTGCCAACGCCCACAGCCCAAAACAAGCGGCATCTCTCACATTAGCGCCCACTGAGACTCGCAAAGAGGAGCTTTGTTGGAAATGCAGGGCGGCAGCCACTGTGTCAACGACATTGGGCAGAGCTTCTTTGACCAGACGGTGGTATATGAGCTGAGATAAAGTGAGGATCAAACCATGCCTAGTACGCTGAGTCAGCAACTATTGGGAGGAAATCGAAGTCATTCACATCAAGAGTATCTGGCAAGAGGGACATAGCCATGAAAGAGGATGAGCTGACAGAGACTCTGGAGCTGAAAGAAGGTGTATCTAAACAGTACGAGATTATGGACATCATTACCATTTCGCAGCGTTTACTGTTCGGAAATTAGGCTTGAATGACGATGGAAGACTCCCTGACTCAAGACCGTGCTTATGGAAGTCCGATCGAGAGATCAGCTGCCCAGTCTGGACGTCATCCCAATGACTAAGGTCAGCAAACAATTCGTTGAAAGCATAGTCACAGACTGAGTGAGCCATCTCATCCTCGAGTTGCACAGTGGTAATACTCAGCGCCTTGCTTGCAGCAACCCTGATTGACGTGTTCTTGCTCTGAAGGTCCTCGAAAAGCTGTTCCAGGATATCTTCGAGCTGTTCTTTTCGCAATTCTTCGCCAATGTGCGGCTGAGCTTTTTGAAGGTCTGCCTTGGTCCCTGCCACAGCAATGGCGCGACGTATCTTGATCACGAATTTGCATGCTAGAGCCGATGAGGTGACCTGTTCGCAAAAGGGGGACTTTTTCGATGTGATGTAGTTGACTGAACTGTATATCGACTTGAGATAGGGCTGAAGGGCTTCGCTGTCGGCGGACAGAATGAACTTTGCAAGGAACGAAAGAATACCGATAAGGGTATGAATAGACAACGAATCGCCTGGGTCTTGATTGAGTAAGGAAATGACTCTTTCAATGATTACTTTTTGAAGTCCACTGGATTGCATATCTGGCTTCAATGCAATGCGCGCGAGTAACAGCCCAGCTGCTTCTTTTTCCTTACTAGCGAAGCCTATGTAGAACGTAGACACATGAATCAGGCGTTTCGCGATAGGAAGAGTGTCTTTGGGTAGGTCAATATGCAAGGAAGGAGAACCAAGAGACTTGCCGGGGCTGTCGGAGGACATGGAAATAAGATTGAACGGTGCCAACATCAGGTGGGAGAGCCACCATAGTACAACAAACCTCTCTTCCCATATCATGGGTTCGCAATTAGGAGATCCATTGCCCGAAGCTTCAGGTTGAGCCCAGGACTCGAGAGCATCAAGCATTGGTTCCAGATACCTGGGTTCATTGTTCATGAAACGGATAATCACTTTTTGGCCTCGGACTTTGCAAAAAATATACAGAATCTTGCAGATAGCCCTCGGCAATGGTATCACGCCTTGTGATGAGTACTTCCCGGACTTGTTGTACTCGGTGGCATGATTCGAGAGGTACTCGATAAAGGCAGAGGCCAGTGGTGGGAGCAGGTCGTTGAGAAGGGGATCCAGCAATTGAGGCCATTCTTGAAAGGGCTCCACCTGCAGGGGTAGGGCAGATCAGGCCCGTCCTAGTCAGAGGAGGACGGACAGACGTACTAGCCTGATGAGCTGGTCAGTCTTGCGTGCTCGAACCAGCCGTCGGACCTTACGGCGGACGGGAACTGTGCCATTGCCATTCGACATCCACAGGAAACGGGCCAGGGATCTTCGAAGTTCGGGGATCAGCTCGGGTGAGGATTTCTGGACTTTGAGGTCCTGATCTCCTGTGGCGTCCATGATGGGTGTGTAATCTTGTCTTCTACCACATCAACACTGGATTTCATCGAGCTGCGTAATCGCAGGTTTCATATTGAGCCACAAAGCCATGCTAGCCTGTTGTAGATGTCTGAAGCTGCCATAACAGAAGAAGCCCCCACTGCATCTCTCAACCACGCACGCGATGCTTGTTTCTCTTCTTCTTCCACTCCCAAGACGTTGGTTCGTTGGTTCGCATGGCATGCAGATGTTGCAGAGGATGCAGAGTAGGCCCGTGGTGTGGCCGAGATTTGGCGGGAAGGGCCCGGCAAGGTTGGGGGAGGAATCCTTCCGATAGATAGAAGAGAACTAGTTCCAGCTGAGCGTGTGCATCACGATTGGGGGTGAGTGGTGGGTGGACATGGGCATTAATCATGCATTTCCCTTATCACCCAGGGTCGACGCCTCTGATTGTTAATGCTGCAGCTTCAGCTTTCCTGTGGGTGTATGTGTATATCATCGAGGGGTTGAGTGGATGCTCTCATCTACATCATCCACTCGCCAATTCACAATAATCGCGCGTCTCCCCTACCATCGGAGGGACGAGCGTCAAAAGGTCGGTCAAGCTTACCTCGAAGTATATTGTGCCTGGGTGCCCGCATCTCCGAGGAGATGGATGGAGAAACCAAGATCGAGGCCGACCTGGATCACTCACCGACCAACGGATTCCCTGTTACCGTGGATTCCCTTCCCCAAGGATCCAGTTCCAAGTCTCAGAACCGAGATCGAGATTCTCCTGCCTCGGCGGCGTCAGCAAAGAGGAGATGCGTCAGTACTGCCTGCATAGCCTGTCGGAGGAGGAAGTCCAAGGTAGGTCTAGAAGACCTCTCACCAGCCACAGCCTGATGATATTACGTACAATGGCGCATTGGCTGACATGCGTCTTCATCGCATAGTGTGATGGGAACACACCGAGTTGTGCTGCTTGCTCCTCTGTCTACGGCACACAATGCATCTACGACCCCAACTCGGACCACCGCCGCAAGGGCGTCTACAAGAAAGATATTGACAACCTTAAGACCCGCAATTCCACCCTGCAGACCCTCATACAGGCCATCCTCAACTTCCCCGAGAATGAGGTTCCCGAGCTGGTCAAACAGATACGGACATGCGAGAGCTTGGATGATGTTGCCGAATCAATACTGGCAAGAGATGGTGCACTTGGAGAGGACGATGGGGTAGATACACCGACCGACAGCGGCACGCCTTCTGGGGTGCCCAAGTTCGAAAAAGAATTGTCAGGCAAGATGGGGAAACTACGTCTCGACAATGGCTCCATGAGCATTATCGGGGGGACTTCCAATCTGATCTTCATTGGAGCTGGAGACGGTGACGAGGAAGCCATGTCGGCAGACGACTCGGAAGAATACGAGCAACAAGACGATGCCATCACGTCGTGGACGGAGGTGACTACGAATCCCGAGCTTGTCGTGCATCTTCTTAACATGTACTTCACCTGGCACTACACCTACTTCACCACCCTCTCCAAGAGCCTCTTCTGGCGCGACTTCCTGCTAGGTAATACCTCTCGCAACTTCAAGCGAAAGACCGAGTACTGCACCCCACTGCTGGTCAATGCGATGTTGGCCTTGGGCTGCCATTTCACGTCTTGGCCTCAAGCGAGGGACGACCCCAAGGATTGTGCCACCGCTGGCGATCACTTCTTCAGGGAAGCCAAGAGGCTGATTTTACAATATGATGAGCATGAAAAGCCAAAGCTTGCGACCGTACAAGCACTGGCCTTGATGTCTGTCCGTGAAGCCGGCTGTGGACGGGAGGCCAGAGGATGGGTATACAGTGGTATGAGCTTTCGGATGGCCTACGACCTGGGCCTGAATATCGACTCTGGTTCCGCCAACCTTGATGAGACAGAGATCGATGCTCGAAGGATTACAATCTGGGGATGCTTTCTCTTTGACAAGTAAGTCTGCAGCCTGGGCATTGACCGTACTGACAAGTCAGGTGTTGGTCGAACTATCTCGGTCGGCAGCCTCAGCTCCCATTGACAAGTATGGCTGTCCCGAAGTTTGATGTATTTCCCGTAGAGGACGCCGACATGTGGTCGCCATACGTGGACTCGGGCATCGGTAAGGCCAACGCGCAGCCTTCACGAACTCGCGCTGTCGCCCTTCAGACGTCTCAGCTATGCGAAATCAGCAGCGATCTCCTGCTCTACTTCTACCATCCCCATCAACTTGAGAAGCCGTTGGGAAAGCAGGCGGAGCTCAAGAAGTTGAGCGAACTACACACGAGGTTGGAGGCATGGCGGAAGAACCTGCCGAAAGAGATGGTGCCGAAGGAGGGTCAATTGCCACATGTCTTGGTCATGCAGTGAGTATTGACATTTGCGGTACCATCAGGCAGTATTGACGCCTTGCAGCATGTTCTTCCAGCTGTTATTCATCCATCTCTTCCGCCCGTTTCTGAAGTACAAACAGAACACCACCCCTCTACCTTCCAATGTTTCCCCACGAAAGATCCTCATTCACGCCGCCTCCACAATCTCCAAGCTCCTCCGCCTCTACAAACGCACTCATGGCCTCCGTCAGATCTGCAACATCGCCGTCTACATCTCTCATTCCGCATGCACCATACATTTACTCAATCTCCCAGACAAGAATGCCGCTCGTGACATCGTTCACGGCTTGAAGCATCTGGAAGAGATTAGTGAAAGTTGGCTTTGCGCCCGGAGGACTCTCGGAATACTACATCTGGTAGCCAAGCGATGGAGTATCGAAGTACCGGAGGAAGCAGACAAGGCGTTCATGCGAGCGGAAGCCAAGTACGGCGCCTTTATGGATCACGAATCATTGCACAAGCCAGAGGGCCAACTGGCGCCTCCGACTCCAATGCAGCCCCTACCACCACCTGTCGCAAGGCCCACCGTCGACCCCAACTCCGACGACAACGTCCATTATTCCAGCGACATCCACGGCGTCCCTACCAATGGCTTCTTCCCAAGCACCGCCCCCCTCACCAGCCCAATGACAACACCAGAGGCCTCCAGCGTCCACAGCGCCCTCAGCATGCCACCGCAATCGGCCGCCGAGTTCGGAAACAAATCCCGGCAGCACAACTACGTCATGCCGCAGGCTCAGCAGCAACAGCCTCAACGGCAGCAGGCGCGAGACGCATGGAGGCAGGGTGGGATCTCTTCGGCGCCTCAGCAGACATCACCGACCATGCTTTTCGGTGGCGTGGAGGGGTTGATCCAGGATCAGGAATGGTGGTTACGGGACTCGTATCAGATGTTTACGAGCTGGAATGGGACGGAGCAGGGCAATGCGGGGTTTGATGGTGGTGCTGGGAATGTGGGATATAGAAATGGAAATGGCAGGTATGGGAATGGAAATGGCAATGGCAATGGCAGCATGGGCTTTGAGAGATAGAAGGGATGTACTTGGGCGTGGGGGCTGAAGAGGAAGTCAGATCTTTGAGTACGGTAACGTTATGTGCTTACGACTGTATTGACGACGTTATGATTTGAGATAGATAGATTGTATGGGCTCAGCATACTCTGTGAGAGAATATACATATCGTATGGGGCCTCTAGCAGTACTCTTGCCTCTGAGTGCGCATATAGCAGGTCAACAACAACAACAACAACAACAATAACAATATTTCCCTATAAATAGCTTGGTATATTCTATCTATATGTACATCCAGCGCTTCCGTACTCTACGATGAAGCCAAAGCTTGAGGATATCTATCTAGCGCGTATTCTACAATGATGGTGGGATCGATGGGAGGGGAAACTTGATGCAGAGGTAGGTGGCTGATGCTTTCTGTCTGCAGGGCTGCTTTTGATGGGGATTGAGCGATGCTTTCTGGGATTTGAAGGGGCATATTCTAAAGGTAGGTAGATAGTGTAGAACTAGAAAGAAGCCATGCGTTTATCATACAGTAGTTATATTATGGAGTTTTGGTGGAGTGTTGCACGATAGGTAGGTACTGGTTGATGGTTGCTGGTTGCTGGTTGGGTTGGGGTTTCGTCCTTAGAGTTCCGGCGATGGATAGGTGTCCTAAAGTGGGTACTAGTGGGATGGATGGGGGATGGGGGGATGGGAGGATGGGGGGATAGGGGATGGATTGAGGGCTGGGATTGGATAGGGTGTTTGGGGGAAAGGGATGGAGGGATGGATGCCGCTATGCTATGCTACGTAGGATATAGGATATGTACGCATTGATATCGATGATGAATGAGGAGTGCAATTGATTGCAATGACAAGACCCGTTCCCATTCCTATTATCATTCTAGGATGGAGATGGAGATGGGAAGAGATGGGAAGAGAGGAAGGGGGAGTTGTGGGACGGGGATAGAGATGGGAAGAGAGGAAGGGGGATATGATTCTGGGAAGGATGGAATAAAGAGCGCCGACGCCGACGCCCGCTTTTGGCCGCCCTTTCCCTTTCAATTTCCAAGCAATTGAACAAGAGAACAAGCGATGCAGAGGAATATATACAGCGCGTGCGATGCGATGAGATAAGACATAAAGACACATCAAGTAGACTGCCGCAAACTCTTCCGCCCTCCTCGACTTCCACTTCCCCTCAAATACCCCGACCCCCGTTTCCGCTTCTGTCCCGAGCCCGGTTCCGGATGATGACCGTCCAGTTCCATTGACATTGACGTCGGCGTGTTGTCCGACACGTCCTTTTTCCGCCGCTGGGAGGGGGGTGTCAGTTCGGGATCTAGAGCTCCGGATGTCGATGAAACGGTGTGGGTTTTCCGCCGCTTGGTGGCGGGGGAGGGGGGGGATTTGCCACGCTCGTGGGTTGGGAGGATGGTGAGGTTTGGAGCGAGGGCGAGGGTTTGGGTGAGGTTTGTATGGGAGTTTGGGTTGGGGATGACGGAGGCGGAGCGCCAGGCGCGGTTCATGGCTTGTTGCATGCCGTTTGTGGCGTTGAGGACTTGTTTGTTGATGTTGGTTTGGATGGCGACGAGGCGGGCGTGGATCTTGACGGAGGTGTCGATGTGGCGTTGCAGCGCCTGCTGTAATTGTTCGGGGTTCTGGTTGTTGATTTCCAGCTCGGCGTCTTCGGGCTCGAAGGTGCCGTCGTCCCAGACGGCGTAGCCGAGGCGGAGTTTCTCGTTCTTGGTGAGGCCGAGTTGGAGGATGCCCTCTGTGTCGGTGCGTTTGGCGACGAAGGAGATGTTGGTCATGTCGTCGTCCGGGTTGTGTTCGTTGGTGGCGAAGTTGCAGTGGAGGTAGGAGAACCCCTGTTCGTCGCGGACGTCGCTGAAGGTGAGGACGAGTTCGTCTTCGACGGCGCCGTTGCCTGGGGCGTTGTTTTCCAGGAGCCGGAGGTGGTTCACTTTTGTGTTTTGGTATTCCAGCGTGTATTTCAGGTCGAGGGTGCCGAACATGAGGGCGGCGGTGAAGCGGAGGGGGTCTGGTTTCTCGTCTTCGGTGATGTGGCTTATTGTGAGGTTCCAGTCTTCGAGGGCGAGGTCGGAGCTCCAGTCGAGGGTTCTTTTCTTTCCGTTGCAGAAGGTCCAGACGACGTGGTAGTCGCCGGCTAGTTGTTCGGGGGAGAGGGGTCTGGTGGCTATTTTCTGGGGGACGGTCAGATTGGCGGGGGTTTGGAGTCATTGGATCTTTCGCAGCTTACCAGACCGTCTATCAGATCGCCGTCATCGTAGTATCTCATACTGAAGAGTGCCCCCAAGGCTCACTCGGCTTCTGGCTGGTCTTTGCAATGGTGTTGCTATTGTTGCTGATCGGGTAGTCGCGGAAAGGACTGCTATTGATCCTGGGAATAATGAAATGAATGTACAGCGGTGGAAGAGCTCCAAAAAGAGTAGACAATACAGAAACGTTGAAACAATGGTGCGAACACGGAGGTGGCTGGAAGAAGTTCCTTTGTTCGAGTATTCTAGCGTTGCCAAGACTTGGCACTTTCCTTTGTCTACTAGAGTACTTTCTGTTGTTTTGTTATACTCCGTGACCACGACTCCGTACTCGGCACTCTTATTGTTACTTCGGGTCATCACATTATCTGTGATAGCCCCCGTGCATCCGTGCCCCTGCAGATCCCCACGTGCCTAATCGTACTCCGTACTCTATACTCCTATTGTCCAAGACTTGGCAATATCTACTCCGTACTTTCTATTGTTCTATTGTCCCTATCTCAGTTTTACTCCGTACTCTTCCACTCTTATTGTCCCTTCGGGTCATCACATATCTACACTGTCAATAATAGCACCCCTACCCCTGCAGATCGCCAGTTCCACAGTTATGACTATCAGGGGCTATTAGACTGTTCTGTTCCATATGACAGAACAGTCCGAACCCCCCGATTCATTACCGTTGAAATCTATTCGCCTTTGGCGGTAGGTTTTCTCTTTCTATTGTGCAGTGGCTTTCATTGTTGTAGCAATACTATGCAGACACCTGTGTGCAATAGTGTATGGGAGCTATCCCAAATGGTAAATGTTGGTGTGGGAAGATAATCTGGGAAGGGAGATGCTTGCAAAAGGGAGTAAGACAGTAAGATCTAATAATACCACTCTCTTCATTTGTAGGATTGAGCTTGCTCTGAGTACCGTCATAGCTTTACGTAGCCTTTCTTCCGCTATACAAGAAGAGGATGATGCCAACGCATATGAATTGTAAAATCAGTGCGCCACTGAATTTCAATAACTCTGACCAGTGACCAAGCTTCACCTCTGTCTTGAGACTCTGACCTTGGTCTAGAGAGGACGGAAAGCTGCCACTCCTCGCGTGCTGTTCGAGAAGCTTCTCCTTTTCAACCCATCGTTCTTGCAGCCACACGTCGAAGTCTTCGAGGCTCGATAGCGGGATTGACGATACCGCAAAACGGCGCCAGTGCATGTGGATGGGAGGAGGATGGCCTTCGACATACGTGGAGCGAAGGGTGAATACGTCTTGACCGTACTGGCCTTCGCTGTAGGATATTCAACAATCAGTATCTGTAGATGTAGAAATCGAAGGAAACAACTTACGGCACGCCATCATATGCTAAAGTGCAATCATACACCCATTCTACCGTTCTATCTAAGCCTTTGAGACAGAAATACGTCCCAGTACTCCTAGGAATGAGCTGATACTTCAGATCTGGAATGTCTTGCCGCTTTGCCCATTTCACGCTAGCAGCACGTCCATTCCTACTCAGATTAGTACCCTCAGGGAACATCAGTAACCACATTGGAGCGCGGTGTCCAGCAGGATCTTTACGGGTAAGTTGGGCCAAGCGATGTGTCAGGCGCGGTTGATCGGTCTTCAGTTTTCGAGACATGAAAACGAAACCCGCCATACGAAGGCCGAAACCAACGATCGGAATGTATTTGATGCTGTCTTTGAGGACGATGTAGACCGAGCCGTGGAAAGAGGCCGTGTAGGCGGTCCACCAGAGGTAGACCCAGTCATTGTACATCTTCCGACAGTTATTAGTGAGGGATTAGGAGAGGGACACGGTCTCAATACCTGGTGGTTTGCGATCAGAACAAGACGATCTGCGAAATTGCACTTTACTGTTCCATCTGGCAGCCTACAGATCTGATCTTTCACACTTTCATCGCCGCTGACGTGAAGTTCGGTTTTGGTCCACCATTGTGTCATTGAGAGGACGAGTAATGCCATGCCTTGCTTGGTGAAGGTCATGAAGCGGTAGTAGTAGTCTTTTTTGACGAAGTAAAGTGGAGCCCCAATATATTGCGTAATGGCAAGGCTGTCAAGTCTTAGTTATCGAATATTGTACTACTTCAAAAGTCTTACACGTATACACAAGTCCAGAAATACACGAAGAGCATCGCCGCACGTAGAAAATTCGACGAAACCGGGGCATTTGGGTTTGTTGAACTCTGCTGCACAGTTTCCTGCTTCCATGACCTGGATTCGTCGGTTCTGATTGCATTACTGCCATTGATATCGCTGTTGGTACCGTCATTTGCTGGACCATTCAATCTTTCACGAGCGTTTTCATTATCGTCTTTGTAAATACGCCTGGAAGACATCTTGGTTTTGATATTGTGCGTGAGCTAATTCTGGAAGAGCTTCACAGGTTAGATGGGTCTATGTTGTAAATAATCAGGCAGATTGGAGTGTTCTTCCAATCCTAGACACGTGCGTGCTGGTACACACCTTCATGACCTGGCTTTGCCGGCGAGAGAGGGTCAAGGTCACGGAGCATCTGACGCTTCCACGTCTGGAGATATCATGACGGCGCACAGCCCCGGCACGAGGGTTGGAGGGCCACTCGGTGACTGCTGGACCCTGACATCCCAAATTATCAAATGCTTGGCGCTGATTGGGATCTTGGCAGCGTCAGACTTGCCATATTTGCGTGGTGAAGTAAGACCATTGTCACCAACATAGAGAAGATCCTAAGGAGAGAGAACATTCGGAAGACAGCTGTTACCTATGGTCTGTTCTACAGTCGAATCACAGCGCAATCTGCTCGGTGGAGGTGATCCCCCTCTCGCAAATTCGAGCCGAGGTTTCTCCGGCTTGGCTCATCAGTGAAACAGGCATCACAATCACATCCTACCCTTTCGCTTGGGCCTCTACGAACGCCGGTGGGCATCAACAATATGCTCCCAGACACTGCAAGCCCCACTGGCCAACGCCAGCAATCAGGTCCCGAGTCTGACCTTGCCCGTGTACGCGAGAACCAACGGCGCTCTCGAGCGCGCCGGAAAGGCTATCTGCAAGAGCTGGAGTCAAAGCTTCGGAAGTCCGAGGCTCTAGGGGTGCAAGCCAGTGTAGATATTCAGTTGGCTGCCAGAAGTGTCTCTGAAGATAATGCCAGGCTACGGAATGAGAACGGAAAGCTCAGGGAAGAGAATGAGAGACTGAGGCAGGTGCTAGGTAAAAGGGGAGAGGGAGTCACAGGCATGGCTGATGAGAGAACCAGCCTTAGCTCTCGAAGAGCTGATCAAAAGCATGCTATCTATGAAGCAGGAGATGCAGGGTTGGAAGAAGGAAAAGCGTCCCATGCTCCTGCTCCAAGCGGCAATGGCATCAATCATTACCATGGGGCGGCTACGAGCTCTGGTTCTCTTCCCTACACATCTATGAAGTACCATAATGACTCCATGTCATCTGGGGTGCTGTCAAGTGAAGTACAGCGTTCTATGAACAGTCAGGTCACTACGCTCAACACAGACCCATCCTTCACCCACATGAACCCTACGCAGTCAAAAACTTCAACTCAATGCTATGAAGTATCGAGTGAAGATCTCCCATTCGGTGATGATACGTCATCGTGCGAATATGCTGCCCATATTATTACAAGCATGCGGGCAGATGTCAGCACGGAGGACGTTCGCGCAGATCTAGGGTGCGGCAGCGACGTCAAGGAGTGGCGAAAGTGCACGGTGGGCAATTCGAAGCTATTCACTGCTGTCGATCGATATACTGGTTAATAGCCAGACAATACTTTACCATTGTTCTATTGACCATGCAACCCGACCGACGAATGTGTTTCATAATATCTGTTTCATAATATCTGAATACTATTATTCTCAAAGACGCAATACGAAAACAATGTTTCCTATGCAAATTGAATGGGATGGCTGGTTGCGCTGCGCTGCGAATTGTGGTTAGTGCGCCCCTTTGTATGCGTTTCTATTGTTCTGAATGGCTACCATATTGAAGCTGATTCCGGTGGGTGTTTCATGCTGCCTACAAAGAAGCAAACCTCGTCGAAGAAAAACTTTACAAAACAACTTCAACTTACTCGCACTGTGATTACATGACTTGCTTGCACTGTGATTACTTCAGAGTTGCCTTTTACACATACTTGCACTGCATTACCAAAGTTCTCTTATACACTTACTCGCACTCCGATTATCAGAGTTCTGTTATACACATACTTGTACTGCAATCACCGAAGTTCTTCTATACACATACTTGCATTGCAATATCAGACTTCTCTCATACACATACTTTTACTGCAATCACCGGAGTTCTCTTATACACTTATTTGCACTGCAATACCAGACTTCTCTTCGACACTTACTTGCACTGCAATTACCAGACTTCTTATACACATACTTGTACTGCAATCACCGGAGTTCTCTTATACATTTATTTGCACCGCAATCACCAGACTTCTCTTCGACACTTACTTGCACTGCAATTACCAGAGTTCTCATACACATACTTGTCCTACGATTACCGGAGTTCTCATACACATACTTGCACTGCAATCACCAGATTTCTCATACACATATTTGCACCGCAATCACCAGCTCTCATACACATACTTGACTGCTATCACCAGATTTCTCATACACATTTGCACCGCAATCACCGGAGTTCTCATACACATACTTGCACCGCAATCACCAGTTCGCATACACATACTTGCACGCAATCACCAGATTTCTCATCACATATCTGCACCGCAAGCACCAGTCCTCATACACGTACTTGCACTGCAATCACCAGATTTCTCATCACATATCTGCACCGCAATCACCAGTTTTCATACACATATTTGCACCGCAATCACCAGTTCTCATACACATATTTGCACTGCAATCACCGAAGTTCTCTTATACAAATATAGATCAATTTCAACGACAGATCTACGCCAACATCAATTCAATCGACCTCAGATACGATGGCGAAAGCGAACGCATCCAAGACCGCCAAACCAGCACCCAAGAAGACCGCCTCCAAAGTCCAAAAGGCAAGCTCGGCTGCGCCGACAAGCCAAGGGCTACGGAAGAGCGAGAGAGAGATCAAACCATCGAGTAGAGCTCTGGAAGCTCTCTCGGGTGCGCCGCCACCACAGCTCAAGACCGGACTCACCAACGCACCACCTCCCACCAAAAAGCCCAAGACGGTACCTACGAAGAAGGCCACCAGACGACAATACGGCACCAAGAAGGACAACCTCAATGAGGTTGTCCAGGATGCAATCATTGCTCTCGAAAGTGGAGCCAGGACCAATTCAATGCTGGGCATCAGCGACGACACTGACGCATCTCTCAGTGATCTTCTGTCCGTCGACGTCCAATCAAACAACGGTGACCGCACATCCGTGCCCAAGGAGGCTCCTGTCGTGAGTGCGCCACCAGTCACGACGAAGCCCTGGACCGCGCCCGTCCAAAGCAGGACCTTTCCACCATACGTAGATCCCGACGTATACTACAAGAGGAAATTGGCGGAAGAGAGAGAGTCTGAGCTGCCTGCCACAAAGAAGACGAAGAGAAGCTCCTATCGGGAGCCATCAAGTCAATCAGAGGCACCAGTTGCTTACTCGGGTCCAGAAGTGACTCGAGAAGAACTGCACGACGACGGATGGATCAGTGAAGAACTCCCAAAGGGGTTCAGACGGACTTACCTTCCAGCTTGCCGCCTCCCTTCTCCTTTCGTGCTTGGTTTTGGCGATCGCCACGAGGAGCTTCACGGCCTCGTGGACAAACATGTCCATGGCAATGTCCGTCGTCTGTGGGAAGATGCTCACGACACCCGCACGCTCGGCCGGACCGAGATTCTCCAACACAATGCCCTTCCAGATGACGGACGTTGTGGCGGATATTACGCATACATGCGTACAGGTCAAGGAGAAGTCGAGCCCGTGTATCACGGGATCGATGATGATTTCGTGAGCATCGAATTGTGAGTATTGTCAAACCTTGAGAGTTTTTGCTTTTATTGACATGAATAGGAACGACCTGAGCAATGGAGATGCCACCAATTCCTACAATGTCGACAAGACCTTCGACCTCCGCCGCCTTCGCAACACCCACAGCGGTGAAGTTGGTTACTTCGTTGTGAACCAATCTCTCAAATACCTTGCGATCAACGGGACCGCAGTGAGCCCACAGATCGTTGCTGGGCCGTTGCCTGACTTCGCAGTCGTCAGCATCGAGGACACTGCTCTGCTCTGGTTCGGTTCATGGCAGGCCATGAACGGATACTTACCAGAGCAGAAAGTCGGCAACGGCACCAAGAGAAAACGAGACGACGCAACATCGACCGTTCCTTGGGATACAATCCTGCACGACTGACTTGAAGATGTGAGACGATCACTCAAAGAGGGTCTCGACAACGGCACCAATCCCACCAGTCTCCAGATAGTCGATACGGCAAACATGACCCTCGACGATGTCTGGGTCGCCATCGGCTCATTGTGGGAAGGCCTGAGGTCTGGCAACCCCAGGTCAGCCCGAGACGCATATGCTGGGATGGATCTTTTCTACCCACCTGACACCTATTTCTACACCGCACAGCCAGAGTCAGTGGCTGCAAGCAACAAGCGGTTCCTCATGCCAATTCTGTTCGCCGCCGAGAAGGATACATTCGCCGGACAGACCTCGGCCGCGCCCACGAACAAGGACTCCGAAGAGGTTGGCCACCTGCTACTTGCCGTAGCAGAGATGGTCGGAGAGCCAAACGAAGTCCAACTACGCATCTACGACAGCGCAGGCGACGGTGCCGGGCCAAACTGCCAACATATACTCCGACGAGCTCGCAACTTGATCGAGAGAGGCCAATGGCCCAACCCGGCCGTCAATACACCACTACAATACCGCAACAGCGGTTTCCACAGCGTCCCTCAACAGCAAGGCGGCACCAACACCTGCGGTCTCTACACCATCATGAACGCATGGGCCGTGATGCTCGGCATCCCCATTCAGCACAAGGATACGTGGGTGCCCGGTCACAGCGCCCACTATGCCTTTGCAAGAGTGGGTCTCGAGATCGTCAACCACGCTCTCGCCGGCTTCATGGACTCCAGGACCATACAAGCCTTCATGAACGTCCACCGCTACTGCAAACCACAGGATGCGACGAGTGCGGCACAGAGAGTCGTCCCGGTCAATACCGTTGCCATGCAACAGACCCGGCTGGTCCGGAAACTGCACTCGCAGCGACGTGTCGATCGGGGTGTTTCGCAGGGGAGATCCGTCTCGCCGGACGAGACGGCTCCTGGCAATGCAGCCTGAACTCTCTTTGGTCCGTCGTCTTGAAGAAAGCTGAGGAGCTCCAAATACCACTCCATCATCCTCATCATCACCGCTGGCCCTCTCTTACATCACCATTCCAGTACCCAGAGGTCAGCCAGCTATTGAAAGCCGGCTGTGTCGTCTTCACGAAAGCTGAGGAGCTACAAATACCGAGATCACCATCACCATCAGCGCCGACTAGACCCTCGCACGCCAGCTATTGAAAGCCGGTTGTGTCTCTCCAATAAAGCTGAGGAGCTCCAAATACCACCTCCATCATCCTCATCATCACCGCCGGCCCTCTCACATCACCATTCCAGCACCCAGAGGTCAGCTAGCTATTGAAAGCCGGCTGTGTCGTCTTCACGAAAGCTGAGGAGCTACAAATACCGAGATCATCATCATCATCAGCGCCGACTAGACACTTGTACGCCAGCTATTTAAAGCCGGCCATGTCTCTCCAATAAAGCTGAGGAGCTCCAAATACCGAAATCATCATCCTCCTCTCCGCCCCCACCAACCTCTCACTCCCCGCCCCCAAAGGTCAGCACGCCAGCTATTGAAAGCCGGCTTTGTCTCTCCAATAAAGCTGAGGAGCTCCAAATACCCACCTCTATCATCATCAGCGCCGACTAAACCCTCTCGATGCCTACATCCAACACCAAAGGGGAAGCACAGCAGCTCCCAGTCGCCAGTCCCAGCACCTCCACGCCGACTCAGGAGCTCCGACAACCAACCTCCATCATCATCCTCAGCGCCGACGAAACCCTCTCAACACCAGGTCCAGCACCCAAGGGTAACCTGAACCCTCCTCAAACCCCAGCTCCAGCACCCTTGAAACATCTCAGGAGCTCCGACAACCCACCTCCATCCTCCTCAGCGCCGCCAACAGTCTTCCAACATCTAAGTCCAGCACCCAAACGCCACCACCGCAGCTCCCAAAACCCAGCTGTGTCAACTACAAGGCCGGAGATCGCCACAAAGCCTGCTCGCCTCTGACTCGACATACCCGCAACATCAAACAGTCGGCGCTGGAGATGTGGCTTACCTTTCACCATAGGCCGATGCCGAAGCACCAACACGACCGCGATTTGAACAATCAAAGATGGTATGGTAATGGAAGGAATTTTGGGAATGAAGGAAATGGTAAATCAAGTTGGATATGGTTGTTGCTTTTGATCTCATTCTTGCTGAAAGGTTTCGTGGAGTGGCTGCGCTGTTGTTGATAGGAATTACGCTGCGTCTTCTTTAGCCATATTAAATACAACTATATTTGTCACTTGAGTGTTCCTATTTCTGTGCAGTTGATTATATGTGCTTTCCATCCCATTCCATCTGTGCATCAATTGTGATGTGAGTGACGTCGGATGGCGCTTATGGAGGGTATTCGCATATAGGTTTTCGAGAGAACGCATTTCGGGACTGTGCGTACCGCTGCGCTTCAATATCGATCACACTCACTGCTGTATGTCGCTTATCTGGGTACATGCCGGACTAACATTGCGTTGCCGATGCGGATTGTATTTCCATATCTATCTATACCTATCTCTACCATTCACAACCTCACCTTCTGCATTCGAGAGCATAACAGGCAAATCAAGATGCTTATTTCCCACACCATTGCCCTTCTAAGCACCGCCACCATTGCAGTCAATGCACTCACCATCAACAGCTCCTCCCTCCTCCTGCCTAACCTAGATGTGGCGAATACAACGAACCTGGGTATCCCCTTCCAACACATCTGCGTGGCCGCACACTACCCCGGTGGCATCTCGCCCGAAAGCTGCGCGGACGCGCTGTTGCAGATCGATGCTACCGATCGGACTGAACGGACGTATGCGGTGAGGCTTCCCGGGGGTGGGGCTTGGGGGGGTGTGGATGTCAGTTTGCCGAGGGGGTATATTAGTCGTGAGTTCTTGATTTCCTTTTTTCGTGAGTCGTGGGAAGAGAGAGGGGGGGCTGATGGGGTGGGGAGTGGTGTAGGGGATGGACGGTGTGTGATCGATGTGAGGATACCGCCGTTTATTGTGGGGAGGCTCAGGACGCAGCGGCTCGCGTTTGGGCTGTTGTATGTTGTGGATGATTGTTTGAGGCCAGGGCGGCCGGGGATGGGTGGGGTGGTGAGGAATATGGGTGAGTTTTTCTTTCTTTGGGGATTTGAGGATTGGAATTTCAGAGGGTTTTTTTTGGATGGGGGTTTTGGGGGACTGATTGGTGGGCAGGTGGTGATAACCGTGTCAGCGCTTCCATAAACAACTACCGCCCTGAGGTCCGCTGTGCGGCTGGTCCACCGCTCTCGAGCGATCTGAGGGCATCGTGCCAGGAGATTCTCGACACGATGCCGGCGTCCACCAACCGGCTAGCAATTGAAGCGCCGGGTTCGTCGGGTGCAAGGCAAACGCTGCTATCTTGTGGGTGGTCTTTCGTATTGTTACCTGTTCAATTGTCATGCTGACGCGTTGGGTTGGTAGCCGATGGACGATGTAATATGACTCTCTGGGCGCCTCCGAATGGGGGGGTGGACTATACTACCTGGTATTCGTTGTGGATGATAGGGGTGGCGTTGAATGGGATCTGTGTGAGGGGTGGAGTGGGGGGTAGCCAGACTGGAGTTGGCGATAGACACACGCTGACTCTTTTTATGAGTGTCCACTAGGCTTGCTTCGTTCTTGGGTAACCACCTGTACAGAGATGTGCAGATATGGGAGTCGCTTTATTTATAGTGAAGCTTGAACGCTTGATGGCTCTGCGGACGAATCAAGAAGATGTATGTACCTGAGGTCGGCGAAAGATAAATAGACAGTCTTGCATTGAAAGCCGTTGTTTCTATTTCATGTCATTACACGATTTAAGCAATCAATCGGTGTGGGTTGCATGGTACCCTCTAACGTGGGGGGATCTGAACCTTGTCAGTCGTACGGAAGGGTTTTGGGCTTTGGCTTGGGTTACTGACGACTTGATCTCTTTGTATATGGTTCTTGACGAGTCGTAAGGGAGATTGTCAAGTGAGATCATGAATTGTAAAAGTTCTGCTGTGGCGACCAGTTCGTTGGCACTCCAGTGCTACGATACCTCAGGGGCGTCTTCGTCAATAGCATTGTCATAACAAGGGACGTTTGGGCAGGATCCCTAAAGGGTTGGAGCTGTTTAAATTAGAAGTTGTAGGCCAGTTTGGGACTAGCGCTTCCTTGGCGCGCACATATCTTCTTCAGCATACAACGTCGATCAAATATGTGTCACATCCGGTACTCCTCACATAGAAATGTCAGAGTCAATCACAAATGTGCTGCGGTCACACAGCTGCTGAGAATGAATCCACAACACTGCGATATGGGTACAAGTGCTATGAAACGTTCAAAAATGCCTTCATGCCATCCTTACCATCCTTACCGCTCAGTAGAAGACCATGGTGCGAATCTCTACGCTCTCACGGGTCGGCGCGTCCGCTGGAGATGTCGGATCATTGAAGGCGGAGTGACCCACGAATCGGGCCCGGCCATCGGTTTCGGAGTCAAAAGTCTTCAATACGACGACCTGCTCAGGAGTCATCTTCGGAAAATACCACCACTTGTGGGACGGAGAATGCCGCATGACATAATTCTCGCCATTGCGATCACGATAGCGGAGGTAGAGCTTGAAGAAATCGTCAGGCGGCGAGGAGGTGACGTCGCACATGGCTAACGGATGCTCTTCGACATCGCGCCGTATGGGCTTCCATACGTTGAAGAAGGCTACCCGCCGCGACAACAAGTCTTTCGCTTCATCACCCATCAGCTGCTGCACCCGTAGCGGACCTGATTCGGCTGTGTAGTCGCAGTGGACGAGTGTCACCGGCGCCCGCTGCGATGTGCCGCTCTCCTGTGTCAGTTTCTTCGAGATGTTGGTTTTCGAACGGATCGTATGATCAAAGACGAGGACGCGCTTTGCCCCTTGTGTCTTCTTCAGAAACTCGACAATCTCAGGATAGAAAGTTTTTGCCACGGCTGTATCATCATCCCACTGGTCGTAAGCGGTCTTGAAGTTATGAAGAGAAAATCCCTCCTTGTCCACCGAGAACGAATCGGCGCGATGCCAGCCATCATGCACCGGCATCTCATGCGGATCGTCGCCAGGCTCGTGGATGCCCTTTGCTTTGTCCGACTCGTAGAAATACAGTTCGGTGGGCTGCTGGACGTCTTTGGTATAATTGAAGTTCGCTCGAACATCTTTGTGTTCAGTAGCGCCATTGGTGCCATTGGTACCGTTCGTAGCTGTTTCAGATTTGGTGCCGTTTGCATCAGGCTCTGGTATCAGAGCCTTGTCAACCGCACCCTGAGTTTGCTGCCAACAAGGCAATGCTTCAATGTCGGCGATCCAGCGTTTGAGATGTGGGGTTTGCTCAAGCGGCAGACGTTGTGCTGCATGAAGGTGCATTGGCGCTGCGATTGCAATATCTGCGATGGAGACATCGTCGCCTGTTACCCACTTGGATTTGGACAGCCGGTCGTCGAGGACAGTGGCAAGTTGGTGCCATCTTGGTGCTTGGGCATCAATCACCGCCTGATCGGGCTCAGTCTTTAGCAACGGTTTCACAACGTATTCCACAAGATACACATAGCAGCTGGGGAACCAAGCCGAGGCCTCCCAGAGCAGCCAGCGATTGATGTCGGCGCGTTTCTTTAAGTCTTTGGGATATGCGTCGTTGCCCTTCAGATCTGCCGCATATTGCAGAATTGCATTCGACTCTGTGAGTACTAAGTCATCATCGCGGGCAGCAGGAACCGTGGCGTTTGGGTTGATCTTTTTGAATTCGTCGCTTTTCTGAGCGCCGGCGAAGAAGTCGATGAAATTGGTCTCGTATTTTGTACCAATCAATTCCAGGCCCGCCAGCACCTTGCGGCAATTGATGGTACACGGATCGAGATAGACTTGAAGCATGATTGTTTTGTCCGCTCAAGGTCGGGTTCTCAGACTCGGACGGAAAAAGCGAGCAGCTCTAGACGGTCATACCATTGCGTAGGTGACCGCGCTCTGGCAGAGTCCCTGGTCATATACTGGCTTCCTCCACCCCAACTCCTCAATGTACAATACCCGACCCCGCAACCGATTAGGATATCGATAGTCCATTTCGGGCCAACGGAAGATGCCGTTCTCGACTTCTGAGCTTAACTGCCGGCGGTCGAGACGGGTGGGGATGGCTCGGTCTAGACATTGTTTTCTTCACGCAGGGACACGGCCCTGAAGCTTTTCATACGCGCCACTGGCCACTTCAATTGTGGTGCCTGACTAAGTTTGGTCTTATGGTTGTCCTTGAATAAATCGCGCGGTGGACGGCAAGGATCTCCACCACTCATCAGCCATGCGGTGGCAGATGTGTCCCCTACCACCGCCACGGTTATAAGTCACCTTCTGTCATGGGGAAAGGGAGAACGGAGAAGGGGATTTCCATCCCTTCCCTGCGGAGATCAGCATCAGCCCTGAATCGCTTGGCATTAAATACTCTATCGGCTGCAATTGGAATTTGATATTTGCAGCTCAGTCATCCTGATCAATCCCTGATTCTACGCCTTGGAGTGGGGAGAATCTGGTCATGGATGAAGCGACGAAGGGGAAGACTTCCAGGACTGATCAGAAGGAGGATCAGCTTGCCACTTTCCCAGCCAATTCCACAAGCCTCTCCTGCCACTCATTGCGGGCTCATGGATGTACGAAAGAGAACCACCTTGCAGGCTACAAATGGAACCTATCAATTATCGGTAGCATTTTACCGGGCCAGTCCTGGAATTCTATTGCATGCAAGGCTTCCAAAATCTCGACATCGAGTACTTCCTGGGATATGCAAGATAGAGACCTTTCAGAATCAGCCTTACCCCTGGACAGGGCCGTGTCATGGCTTCAGACCGCTTGGGGAGAACATGACTATGAGTTAGATATCGCTGTAAGCTGGTTTCATTATGCGATTACTGGCCGCATTACTTGGTTTGGTCGATTTATTTCCTTAAGCATGGTGAATGTGACTTCCCCAGAATATCCTAATATCGCTGGTGTCGAGGCCATGGAGACCACCAAGTGGGGATAGCCAAGATCAATGGCAGCTTACCACTCAAGCACTGCAGAGCAGAGGTCTATTCGCACGCCTCAATGATCTCGACTGGTAATCACTGTCTCATTCAATCGGCGTCATGGACGACCATTATCGAATCCAAGGTCTTTAGAACTTTCGTGTTATGATGCACAATCGAACAGATTCAATGCACATTGCTTGTAATGCCACGCTTGAAGGCGCTCCTAAGCTGCCGTGTAACCTCCATCGATCACCAACGGCACGCCCGTTACATATGCCGCATCCTCGCTTGCCAAAAATACAGCACACTGTGCCACATCCTGTGGCATACCCCACGCTCCCCAAGGGGTCATATCTTCGGTTTCAGCGCGAAGCTTCGGGTCGTCGTAGATGGGCTGCGTCATGGGTGTGCGGAGATCTGCTCCCATACATGAGTGATGCACATACCATTAGAGCGGAGAGGAGCAACGCCATTAAAGATAAGATGAAGGGAAGTACTGACAGCCAGGGCACAAGGCGTTGCAATGGATCTTGTCTTTCGCATACTCGATGGCTACTTGCTTCGTGAGAAGGACCACAGCGCCCTTCGAAGCACAGTATGCACCTAAGGACACTATCAAAATCTGTGCTGTATATGGGGGCTGGTCAAAGGAACACTGACCAGCTTGCGGTTTCAGGCCAACCAGACCGAGCATACTGGCAGTATTGATGATCCAACCGCGATGGCCACTCGAATGGAGTTCTTGACCCAGAAACTGGATACATGCGTACTTACATCCTAGGAAAGCGGTGCGATTATTGATCTTCCTGTCTCGGACACATTCACATCAGCCATAAGTGCCCAGGACGACACGGCTGGACATGACCGTACCGATCAGAAGGTAACTCGAGGGAACTTACATAGTGGTGTCCCACGTCTCCTCTGTCATCTCGTGGATCTTCCCTGCCGTCTCTGTCCCTCCTATTCCGGCATTGTTCGCCATCCTATATCCGTCAGCAATTCACCCCGTTTCCTACTCACTCTTCACGTATATAATGTCACACGCTCATCCGAACAGATGAGCAGATCAAAAGACTTACACGTCTAATCTCCCTCCTAATCTAACAGCCTCTGCCACCAAGGCCTCCACTTCGCTCCCCACCGTGGCATCAGTCTTCTTGTACACGGCTTTCCCCTCGCCAAATTCCTGACATATCATCTCATGTGTGGGCGTCCCGTCGCCTTTGGCGGTCGTGGGACGCAAGTCCGCACATACAACAAGCTTTGCGCCAGCGTTGGCGAATGCGATGGCCATGGCTTGGCCAACGCCGGAGGAGGAGCCAGTCACGATGCAGACTTTTTCGGCAAGCCGGCTGGTGGGGGCAATGGTGGTGAGTGGCATTGTGGTTGGGTGAATCTGGGATGGGAGAAGGGTAGGGAGAGGTGGGTGCTGGTTAGTGGATGGGGAAGATTAAGTACTGAGATGGTGGGGATGAAGTTTGGGGAATGGTGAGGGAACGTGGTCACTTGAATTGTGAATAGGTGATGGAATCCGACTGTGCTACCCGAGCTGAACCTGAACCTGGAACCTTGTGCAACCAGCGAGCATGCCACTTCGACGTCACTGGCAGCGGAATACCACATACACAGCATCCTGCCGTATCCAGGTCATACAGTAGTGCTACACCCGCCTCACTGCGCCTCTCTTAGTATGGAGGCAGCCTGCTGATCGGCGATTTGGGTGAGTGAGGCCACCATACACAATCTACACAGGCCTTCATTCGATTGCCTCGCCAGTGGCTATCATTGCAAAGCCAATATTCGCAGTTGCATACCCTCACGGACATCTATTGCTTCTTCCCCTTCTTGTGTTACAAGATACAGAGCGAGGCAATCTACACAGGCAATCATTCGATTGCCTCGTCAGTGGCTAGAATTGCAAAGCCAACATTCGCAGTCGCATACACTCACGGCGACCTATCGGTTCTTCCCGCTTCTGTATTGTCACCGTACAATCTACACGATTCAACATCTATCTCCGAGGCTGCCCAGCACATGGTTAGATCAGCGTCCCCATTGCTCCCTTCAGAGCAGTCCGGCTGCTGTTCAGAACCGGCTCCGGAAGACCATCACTAATACTCCTCTGGCTCTCCATGTCGACTCTCGTGGTCCTCATGATGCCATAACCCTGCAGCGGAAGTTGAAACCGCTCCTCTGACGAAGCCCTTGTGCAGACAACGCTGGTCTCGTTGCGGTCAGGTCGAAAGGCAGCTAACGGCAGCACCTTGGCATTCTCCATGTGGCTGGGCTCGCTAGGTTTCTGGGATGTAGCGCTGGACCGTGCACGGCTGTAGCTTGCGATGCGGGTCTTGATGCTTTTGTAGCCGGGGCGCAGGGTGGGTATGCAAGCGGCTATGATACCGACGCAGACTTCCCATCTGCGGATCGTCAGCGAAATGAGGCTCGAGTATCTGGGAAGAACTTACGATCGCCAGTACCAGTTGGGGACACTGTTCCCTGCCGTATGCATCAGCTGTTGTTTGTCAAGTCTTAACAAGGGCATCACTGACAAGTAGAGTCGTCGTTGACATTCTGCCAATTGCCTATGGTTCGAATGATACAGAAAACCCCGGTACTAGGAGCCAGCAGGTCAGTACCAGATAATTTCTGCAGTGAATATACTAACATAATTCCGAGCCCCATCAGGATGCACAAGCCTATCTTTACTCGGAGCGCCATCTGGAGTCTACGGAGGATGAAGATAGGATACGTTGCTAGGATGAAATCGGACACGATGGAAATGACTAGTCTGATGAGTACTGGGCTGCTGCAGGTTATCATAGACTTACTTGCTTGAGCAAGAATGATCCTTCGAAGCGTAAGCTGTGTGAAACAGGATCCAGGCGTTTCAGGTTTGACCCATGAGAGCCAGACGGGCCGGCATTGAAGAATCCACATGAGGGTCAAGACGATATTGCTCAGAACGAGTGCTCCTATCAGAAGTTGCAGGGACCGAATGAATGGCTTGTTGATCACTATTCGTAGGAGGAATAGACAGATGGAGACCTTTGTGAACATGAGGGTCGCAAATGTCTGGATCCATTCTCCGTAGGAGTATCTGGTGAAGTCGGAATATTGCTGTTGTGTGAGGTCGGTTTTGTGTCGTCCAAAGCCGTAGTGAACTTCAACAATCACTAGAGCGCAATTGCTGGTGATACCTAGCTGTTCAGATACCGTTTTAGCTTGAGATGAGAAGAGGATGTCAGCTCCTGCCTACTGCGGCTGCGATGATGGTCCAATCGTCCCAACCGATGCTTTTGGTCACCCATTTCCTCACTATCAATCGGAGAACGACGAAGATGTCCGCCAGCACCGTGACTATGATCGTGGTGGCTACGATACCAGGCTGTCTGTTGCCTTCGCCTGGTGCAGGTGGTGGAGCGTTATTTGGGTTAGCCAAGTTGGGCATCGCTGTCAATGGCCACCTTCTTGGCTCTACTTTCACTGAGCCCACACAATAGCTCAGCAAAATCTCAGACTTGGAGAGACAGAGGAGGATTTAGGATGTAGGATCCTAGTGCTTGGGAGAGCGATTCAGGAAAGAGGCAGCGTCTTCTGTAGATTCGGCTTACCCCATGGTAAACTATTGTGTTCACAAACTCGTTCTCCATCAGGACACCACCCTCAGCTATGCCTCATGCAGCACGCCGCTTACTGTATCACATCCTGGACGGTACCAAAGTCGGTGTCCAATGACATCTGGTCACCCCAGACACAGCGCAAGGCTGCGCATCAGGCATGAGAAAGATAAGGGGAGTATCGAATGAAACGTAGGCAATCAGCATGAGATGGAGGGCTGACGCTACCACATGAGGCACAGTAAGTACGTAAGGTGGTACAAGAACAAGCTGAGAACGCAAGGCGAATCATGGCTTTTGTGTTGCTCCTTGGTCACTGGGTAACCTATCCACGAAGAACTTGCTATGCAAATAGAAGTGTCGAGGTTGGCTGGACGGCTTTCTTTCAACTCAAGGCACGCATATTCGCAAACACGTAGTGTACGGCTGCCAGCTACTGCTGCAAGGATGAAACATGTACGACTGCATATTCCAGTCAAAGAACACGTCAAATTGAGAAAGCTCACCCGGACTTGAAGGCAGGGAGTCTATGGTACCGAAGCGACTCACCAAGAACGCTGTGAAGATCATTCAACGGTGCTTTTACACAGTGATATGCTACAGCCGTGGGATCACTTCTGTTTATTCATTGAACGCAGGAGGGGATTTTCGAGCTGGGTGTACTCCGCCTCATGCTCAGCTGATCCTAGCGTAGGATTCGATTGTAGGATTCGGTTGGTGGCACATTATCTAAGTGGGGGAGGAGATCGAACGCAACCAGAAAGACATGCGCCGCACCAAAGTCAGTGCAAGTCGTCGATGGAACGATGGTTACCGAAGGTTGAGGTCAATATGCTAGGAAAGGACCAGCAGAATCGAAATGGAATTGGGTGGTCGCGGTACCGCCCAGCTGAGATCTATGCTTTTGTACATACGACTCGTCCACAGCTGTGTTGATCTCGTACACTTGTGGATTTTGTCCCAAGAGTTTGATGCGGGGTAGCGAAGTGCCACAGCATCCCATCATATGGGCGTACGGGAGCATACTAGCTGCATGACGATGAGTAGCTGCTTACGACATAGCAGGAAGCTCGCTACTGGCCCATTGGTTCGGCTTGGACGGCGTGGACGGCTCCATGGCTCTGCCTACAGTCTACCAATCACGACGTATCACAGAGTTTCTACAGTGGTCGACAACCTATCTCACGACCCCAAAGCCCTCGAAATACCATCTTACACAACATGGCGACCTTGGGTATTCCACCATCGAACCGGGTGATGCCTGGCTCGCATCAACTGCCTCATATCTCCTTCCCAGAACCAGTCACCGAGTCGACTTTGCCTCTGAATCCAGAGAAGATTGCTGCAGAATGGACGGCATCGTTCACAAACCGGATCCGAGATGGTAAAACAAACGTCTCTGGACTTTTCCTCAAAGAATCATATTGGAGAGATCTCCTCTGTTTGTCATGGGGTTTTCGCACCTTTAACGGACCTGAGAAGGTCACCTCGTTCCTCGCAGAGTCATCTAATAGATGGCGCGTTCGATCCGTCAGCATTGATACCTTAAGCGATTTTCGAAAGCCAGCTATTGCTTCTCTAGACTTTCCTGGAAGCATCAAGTGCGTACAGTCGTTTATCGTGGTGGAGACCGATGTTGGGAAGGGCAGAGGTTTGGTGAGACTGCTACCGGATGAGAATGGCAGCTGGAAGTGCTATACGCTATTCACCTTCTTGATTGAACTTGCAGGTCATGAGGAATTGAACTATACTCGAAGGCCTACAGGTACAGGTCATGCCTCCTATGCAGGACGCAACAATTGGAAGGACAAGAGAGTCAGGGAAGAGAATCTCAAAGATGAAGAGCCGGCAGTCTTGATCGTCGGTGCGTTTGATTTTGCTCGTAGATGACAGCACGAACACTGACAGGATTAATAAAGGGTGCGGACAGAGTGGTCTGACAGTGGCTGCTCGATTGAAGCAGCTGGGTGTTCAGGCTCTCGTTATTGACCGCATATCCAGTATCGGAGACAATTGGCGAAGTCGTTACCACCATCTAGTACTTCACGACTCTGTTTGGTGAGTTACAATGCTCGAGAGAGAGCTGCAAGAACGAAATTTGATAGAAATAGGTACGATCACATGCCGTATCTCGACTTTCCGCCACACTGGCCTGTATGTCTTGCATGGATAGTACCGATAGAGATAGTCTATCAACTTCTAATACTCAGTAGATCTTCACGCCAAAAGACAAGCTTGGTGATTGGTTTGAGTCGTATGCAAAGATCCTTGAGCTCAATATCTGGACCAGCACCACAATAAAGCGCTCTGAATGGAACGATGCGACCAAAACATGGACTGTAAAACTCGAACGGGAGCTGAATGGAACGAAGACGAGCTGTATGCACATCGTTCCCTAAGCCCGCATTTGCGCGACTGTTGACTGACTGAACTCTGCCCTCGGTAGATACCCTTCATCCACGCCACGTAGTCCTTGCCACAGGTGCCAGTGGCAAGCCCTTGATACCGCTCATTCCTGGAACCGACACCTTCCAAGGCGATCGACTCATCCACTCTTCCAAATTCCAGGGCGTTCCACCTGATGCGAGTGGTAAAGGTAAGAATGCTGTAGTGGTAGGCAGCTCTAATTCCGCCCACGATATTGCACAAGACTACTACGAGCACGGTTACAATGTCACCATGATCCAACGCAGCAGTACGCACGTAGTAGGATGTCAGACACTCATGGACGTGACAATGACAGGTTTGTATTGCGAAGGTGGTGTACGTACCTCAGGTTCCAATGCCGTTTGCCACTGTTGCCTTTCAGAGCTTCCACTTCCTCACCAACAGGCACCCAGTCCATTACCAGTGCTAACGTCCTTCACAGCCACCCGTGGATGACGCCGATGTCATCGGTCATTCTTTCCCCTCGCCTGTTCTGAAGCGTTTTCAAATGGACGCCACGAATGAGTGCACCAAGCGCGATCACGAGATGCTAGCCGGCCTACAGTCTGTCGGTTTCTCACTAGACAGTGGTCCCGACGGCGCCGGGCTATGGACCAAATATCTCTCGCGAGGCGGAGGATACTACATCGACACCGGCTGCTCCGCGCTCCTCGCCTCTGGCGCTATCAAATTGAAAGCAACTTCGATCACCAGAATCAACGCACATTCCATCGCTCTCGCGGACGGAGATGAGATTCCAGCAGACGAGATCATCTTTGCGACTGGTTATGGCAATATGCAGGAAACGGCTGGGGAGATCCTTGGCGAGGAGGTGGCGAAGGAGGCGGGCGAGGTATGGGGCTTTGATGCGGAGGGCGAGACGAGGGGAGTGTGGCGGCGGAGTGGGATGGAGGGGTTCTGGTATATGGGAGGGAATCTTGCGCTCTGTCGGTTCTACTCCCGGGCTCTGGCGCTGCAGATCAAGGGGATGGAAGAGAAGCTCTTGACGTGGGGAGACCCGTGAGCTGGTCATCGGTAAGTCATCTCCGCCTCCTCCAAGGAGATGGCAGTAACCATATTTCATATGACGGCTTCGCAGCTCACACTGTCGGACAAACCAAGCATATCGCCCTACAAGCGATGCAGGGCAAGTACTTCTGTAACACCGTCCTACATGGAGCATTCAATCTCAGCAGATTTCCCTTTATGAGCGCGACTCTGCCATTCAAGAGCAAGGACATGTACTTCTGATGATGACCGCTGACAAGATCAAGGGCATAGTCCATCGCTGGGCTTACTTCGTGAGATATGGAGATATGAAACGGATTATGTCTGAAATGAAACCTTGTGAGTCCAACGTATGTCTCCGGCGGCTTTCGGACGTGAATCGGTGTCTTGTGTACACCATTGCGTCTAAGAGATACGTTGATGTTTGCAATACTATTTTCATCAACATGTACAACAATCCTGCGGTCTCTATGGCCTGTCTCTTATCTTGTTCTTGCTTACTGCTTACGTTTGGGCCAGTCACTGAGCAGCCCAGCAAGTATCTATCATTGAAATTCCTCGACGTGGTTGGATTCAGCTTGTTTGACAATCATGGCTGAGCCTAACTGCTCGAAGGATGCTGGCAAGTATACCCGGAAGGCGCGCGCGTGGAACAGCATCCTTGAAGCTACTACTTTAGCCTACCAAATACTCGTCCAATCAATCAGCTGATATCGGACTTGATCTCTGTTGCATATGCAGCTAGCATCTTGTGTGGCTATGATGGCTTCGACTAGGCTACAAGAGCATGTCTTCCATCTAAGGTCTGTATATCTCCATTACTCTCCATTTCTTGTCTATCTTCTAATCTATCTTCAATATCGATGTCAATATATAAATAAACCTCTTATATCTCTTTTACGACATAGCACAGCACCTGGACTCGTGCTATGGTAGTTGTGTTCGGCAATGTCACGAACCAGACGACTCCATGGACACCAGAACCCAAAGGTCGTGGCACTTGGACTCTCTTATCTAGCTGCGTCATCACCATTGCATTATGTGCATGGACGGCGCTACATCTCAACGTACCAGAGCATGGCACGTCTGGCCGCCAGTGGCTACGGAAGACGAAATGGCTGGTGCTCGGTCTGACGGCGCCGGAGATGGTGGTGTATGTGGCGTGGCGGCAGCGACAGGAGGCTAAACAGCTGTTGCGAGATGTCAGGAAGCAGCTGGAACAGGCTGACGAGCCATCAAGATTTCGAGGTATCTACAGCAGCTGTATCAGGTCCTGGAAGAGATCGGGGAGATCAGAGCGTAAGGTCGTCTCAACAGCTTCATCTCCAGCCACCCAGGTTGCTGTCAACGAGCTCTCTAGGCCGCAGTGGACTATGGTTCATGGCTTTTATGCAGTCATGGGGGGTTTTGCTCTGGATAGCAGCGATGCGAGCGAAGCTTTTCTGCCAGATTCCAGAACGCGCGCTGCTCTTACGGCTGAGGGACTACGCTTCCTCCTCTTGCACGAACCGGATCTGTTACCGCTTATATCCGCCGACCAGATCAGGGATAAGAGCAAAGCGGACGGATTGAAGAAGTTCCTCGTCTGCGTGCAAGCGGGTTGGTTTTGTATGTCATGCATCACACGTAAGTCCATTTACGGAGACTTTTCCTTGGGTTGCGAAACTAGTCTTGATGCCATGCGGTCCGTCTTGCTCTTTTAGGCCTGTCGTCTATCTGAGCCTTTTATTAATCAGTGTAATTGTCAATGAAATTCCGGGCGTCGGAAGCTCTTGCACTCTTTGTGCTCCGTACCCCGGCCTGTCTTGATTAATTATCTCTTGCATCAAGCATGCTGACTCCTAAAATGCGTAGGTCTGGCGAACTCATTGCCTATCAGCTTGCTCGAACTCAACGCCATGGGTCACGCTGCCTGTGCATTGCTCATATATGCAATGTGGTGGCAGAAACCGCTGGACGTCGATGAACCGACCCTGATCGGCTCGTACAAGGTGCAGCCGTTGCTGGCATACATGTGGATGTCCTCAAAGGTGAGTGCTAGGGGATTCAAATCGTACGATATGCATGGGCGCTTGAGGGACGAATTCGATGCCATCTGGATGTATCGGTATCCCAGACTGGATGACCTGATTCCTGGGGGTAGCAGACCTTCGAGTTCAACGTCCGATCCGTGGGTGGAGACCAGGGGTATCGCTAAAGTGGGCCGGGAGGGAATGAGAGACGGACCTCCGTTACCTGATTCGGACGATGGAACCCACCAGGAACTGCTCGACCGTCATTACCAAGCCAATTCTGGCAAAACCTTTCGATTTCGCATTGTTTCCTGGCTCCACGCTCATGCCAACCTTCTTGCAAAAGCAGGCATGACCTTCCCAGCAGGTCTGGGCGTCCGCAAAACAGCCATTGACCACATCTCACCCGCAGACATGGCGCGCTGGAAACTCGCCCACGAAGCTATCGAGAAATACCGCTTGGAGGAAGACCTCGGCTGGCGCCACTACACCCGCTCCGATCTGTACGATGAAGACTCTAGAGTCAAAGCGCGCATCGGGAATCTATTGTCTTTGATTGGCAGTAAGCCGTACGAGGTATGGTTTGGCTTCGCCGTTGCAGGCTTTATGTACGGTGGGCTCCACATGCTTGCTTGGAACGCTGCCTTCTCGTCCCGACTGGAGCAGATAGTGTGGCGAGTAGCTGCTTCCTCGGTAACCATTACGCCGATTGTTTTGATGCCGGTGGCTCTGCTTTTCGATAAGAAGGCTCTAGGGCAGGGAGGTGGGGATCTCATGAAGCTGCTTCTGGGACAGGACGTGGACCGAAAAGAAGGGAGTTTTGTGCTCTGGGCTAGGGTGGCTGCTGTCGTTGTTTTCATCCCGGTGTTTGCTGCGGCCCCCGTTTTGTGGTTTTCGTATGTGTTGGGACGTGTGTATATTGTTGTGGAGTGCTTCAAGAACGTGGCACATCTCCCTGATGCGGTTTTTGAGAGTGTATCTTGGTCTGTGTACGTGCCACATATCAACTGATAGGATCTCAAGCGGAACGAAGGAACGGAAAGACAAAGAAGCAAAGGAAGCAAGATCTAACACTTCGATGAAGATGCTGGTATAGTACAATCACGGTCAGAAAGATCACTGTCGATCTGCATTGAGGAACGATTATAGCATCAATGGAAATACCTAGAAATCCCCTCAACAGTGGGCAGCTACCAGAACGACGCGAATCCCGGTATGAAATCCCAAAAGCAGCCTCATTACTACATCGAACCCTGTGGCTGATGCCATCCGCACAGACCCAACAAGTGCACCATCCCAGTATAGCTCAATCCAGCTAGCTCTTAACCCACAGCAGCCAACACCAACCACACCTCTATCCATGCTGATGCACCACCGTGCGTCCGCTACGCTTCCAGGTCGCGAGCAAAACGCCACAATGGCCGCAATTGTGTTCGACATCTTTGAGTCCGCTGATCAGGTAGGGTATGCAGCCGAGGCCGGTGAAGCAGCAGATGATGAGGGCCCAGACGCTGAGAGGGGATGTGGATTAGTATATATATATATATGTATGGAGAGAGAAAGTATATATATAGGGAAAGATGACTTGAACGTACTTTGTCGTGTTGCCTGAATGGTAAGTCGTCTTCGTCAACGCTCTCTGGCGGCAGCAAGGGCAATCGACCGGTGAGGCTCCCTCGCCTAGATTCGCCAATGGTGTGGCGGTGTGGTATTGCATCTGCGTTTGCATTTGTTGTTGTGCGTTGGGCATCTGCTGTTGCGTGGGCACTTGCTGCTGGCTGCCGTAGTAGTCTACCTTTTGCTGGTCCATCAGAGGGGGGGGCTGCTGCTGCTGATGCTGATAGGATTCGAGGGGAGGGGAGCCGAGGGGTTGGTTGGGGTACTGGTTTGGGCTGTTGGGGTATTGGTTCGTGGTGCCTGTTTGCATGGGCGAGATGGCGGGTTGGCCTTGGTATATACTGTGGTGGAGGTTTCAGGATTAGCGCTGGTGTATGGAGTATAGACGGGCTTGGAGAGGTATATGGCGTAGTCGTTGGAGAGTCTTACTCATGCTGCACCATTGGCTGGCCGGGCGTGGAGGTATAGCTGTCTGCGGTGTGCATTGGCGCTTGGTGTGCGGCTTGTGGCAAGGAGCTTGGGTTTGCCTGGTAAGGGGGAACTGATGCTGAAGGATTGAGTCAGTCTTGGGCGGTTCAGGCATGAGACGAGGCTGTGGGCTTACTTTTGTCGTCCATGGTGTCGGAGAGTGAGGTTGCTGAGCTCTCGATATTTATAACGAGGTGAGGTTCAATGGAGCTTGGGACGAAACGAAGTTATAGCAACTGCAATGAGAGGCAGCAACGGTGCTCCTCTGAAGAGGGCATCTCGTCCCTCCCTATCCGCGCAGCTTCGCCGCACACCTTCAGCCTCACTGTACCCTGTCGCAGGCTCTGCGCCATGTTTCAAGCGCACATTCTGTATGGACTTTTGGCCCGCGGCCCCCCATAGCCCGACACGTGATGGCAGCACCATGCCCCAATACGGCGAAAGGTTACATCTCCCAGCGTATCAGAGCAGACGGAGATTGCCTAATGGCGCCCGGAGAGACCAATGATATCAAGCCATGTCGAAGGCGCATGGAGCTAAGGGGGTGCAAGCGAGATGTTTTGGGGGCTGAATTGGAAGCGTCTGAGCCCCGCGCCTGGAGTTTCTTCTGCGCTATCACTTGGACTGAATTGATATTCCTATGACCATGAGAAGGCGCTCGTCATACAAGTGCAAGATATTGCTTCATGAAAGAGGACAGTAGGACGTCATGATGGGGATGGCTCGCTCGCAACGCCGTGTGGATTAAGGTCTCAATGCCAATGCGTAATAACCATGAAATGAATGGAGCAAGAATGCATGAAGGCGCAGAAGAACAGTGTGGGGAAGAGACAGTCCTTACTGGAACCGTGTGACTCAACAGCATCCCTACCACTATGTATACTACAGGGACGGTCCTTGTGGCTGGTATGATCGGTCAACTCCGACTTTCATCTGTCGTCCGTCGGTCTATTCTTCCATCAGTATTTACATATCACATGATCGCTAATGTTTGCGGAATCTATGTTCATTAGATAGTGATACTTCTAGACAGGCTGGTGCGGTCTATGATGCAGACGCTTTCAAGTCCTAGTGGGTAGACAGTTGGTAAAACGTTGAGAAGTCTACTGGCTGCAGGGAGAAGTCCATCCAACAACAATAACGATAACAGAGCATCCATCGCTCTACTCTCCCAAGACCTGCAAGCGAGGATATCAACATGTCGTCGGTTCAAGGTTATCCGAATCGTCCGGGACTGCCGGTTGTGTCACACAAAGAACAAAGGGCGTTTACAGCGTCACAGCGTCTAAGCACGTGGCGAGAAGCGAGGCATTGTAACAATTGCTTCACATTCCGGCAACAGTCTAGAGGAAATAAATAGAAGACAACGATATTAGGCTAGTCCTCTGCACATGCGATTTGGCTCTCAGACAACGCAAGCTAAAGTCAACGCCTTCGGCCTGACAGTCCCAACACATCATGCATCCGAACGTATGCCCTATTAATCGACCAAACATCCTTCCATCATGCAGTTTTCTCTACACGACATCCGAACCTTCACCCGCAAGCTCGCCATCCACTGCCACAAGACACTCTCGAACCTCCTTCGTTGGGATACTCCATCCGTGTGTCGTGTTCAACACGTTGGTGAACTTTTTCTGCCCCATCGTTGGGTTTTGACTCCGCAATGTCTTGATAGTTTCGTGAAGGACATCCTGAGCTGGCGGTTCGTCCTCATGCTCTAGCGCTTGCACATGTCTGTGAAAGTCCTTGGTAGTCACAATCCACTTATTCTCTTCATTCAATAGTCGAACGAGCTTCTTCTTGCCCGCTCCTGGATTTCGTTGGAGTAGAGTCTTGATGGTGTCACGGACTTGCTGAACACTTGGTGCGGGCATTTGGAGCCCCCAAGAGCGTCTTAACGGTTGGTACGAGGGATTACGGGAGAGAGAGGATGGTAAGTGGGTGAAGATGGATGAGCTTCGGAGTCCAGAGATAGGAACCTAGGGTGTTAGAGGTAAGTGTTGTTCTCAGTCTTGTGTTGGCCCAACTCCTTTGCTACTACTAACGATTGTATGTGCTTACTATGCATCATGTTGGGTGTGTAAAGTCCGGAACCCTTTCTTATATATGAATGAAAAGGCCTTGATATATAAATATACTTGTCAGTACATGGTGATGTGCGGCGGAGCCTGTATAGGTTTCTCTACTCTGTCAAGCCTTTATGCCATCGCGTGTTTGCCTCTGCCCTCACCCCGAGCATCCCCATGTTTTGCTCGTTATTGTCCCATCTAGAGATCTCCTTTCTTCATCATCTCAATCAACTTCCCCCGTTCGCGCTAGTGGCGGAATCTTGGTGATGCTCATTCTTTGTTCTATTTGTGCAGGTTATCAGTGTTTGCATGATCATGTGCTTACTGAAACACAATTGCAATGTTGGTTACTCTTAGCACGTTTTGCCTTTGTTACGAGCTGATCCTTGTGACGAAGTCTACCATTATTCACAACAATCTGCATTGCATTACTGAGCTCATGATTGTTATTATCGTAATCCGTTGTCTATTGTAACAATACACATAATACCCATTGTTAGCTCAAAGGCAAGCCATTCGAGGTTCTCACATCCTACATGTATATATTCTGCGGTGCATGTCCCTATCTCTCCTTCCTTACCACACACCACACCTTCCGCAAGCACATTCACATTCAATCCAACAATCCAACCGCCTCTACCCAAGCACAAGGAACATCACGCCTTCCAGGAAAATGCCTTCACTCAAGTCCACCCTCGCAGCCACAGCCATCACTCTGCTCGCCACAGGCAATGCCCATATGATAATGTCATCACCAGCATCATACGGCACGCCGGACAAATCCCCCCTAGCAGCCGACGGCTCCAATTTCCCCTGCAAAGCCACTAGCAACACCGGCGCCCCTGTAACCGACATGGCCATCGGCCAGCAACAGATTCTCTCCTTCAACGGCACCGCTGTCCATGGCGGTGGCTCCTGTCAGATCGCTCTAACGACAGACAGTCCCGCGACGAAGAGCTCGAAATGGATGGTCATCCACTCCATCGAAGGCGGCTGTCCTGCCAGAAACACCCCCGGCAACCTCCCCGAGGGCGCGAGTCCAGGCACCACCGCCGATCCCGATACGTATAAGTACAGCATCCCGGCCGGTGTCGCTCCTGGCGCCTACACGTTGGCTTGGACGTGGTTCAACAAGGTCGGTAATCGCGAGATGTATATGAACTGCGCATCGGTCAAGGTTACAGGTGGGTCTGGCAAGAGAGATATGCCTCGCAATGATTATGAGGATTTTTTCAGTTCGAAGATATCAGAGCGTGCGGCGGCGTCGTTTCCGTCGTTGTTTGTGGCAAATATTGGAACGGGATGCACGACGGCTGAGGGTGGGGATGTGCAGTTTCCTGAGCCTGGACAGTCGGTTGAGACTAACACAGGGTTTAAGGGGGTGGCGCCTGTTGGGAGTTGCGGTGCTTCTGGTGGCTCGTCCAGTGCTGGCTCTTCGGGCTCTGCATCTTCAGGCTCTGCTTCTTCGGGCTCGGGCACTGCTTCGTCGGGCTCGGGCTCGGGCTCTGGCTCTGGCTCTGGCTCTGGCTCTGGCTCTGGCTCTGGCTCTCGCTCTGGCTCTTCAGGCTCTGCACCTTCGGGGACTGGCTCATCAGGCTCTCTTTCTTCGGGCTCGGGCTCAAGCTCTGCATCTTCAGGATCAGGCTCAACTTCGAATTCCGGCGCACCCGACAGCCTCCCTAACGCTTCATCTGGCAAATCCCAGTCCGGGGCTTCAACCTCTCCCGCGATGGCTGCTCCTGCTCCTGCTTCTGCGGTAGCTCCAGTGGTCGCATCTCCAGCTCCTTCCCCTGAAAGCAGTGTTTCCGGCTCCGGAGCTGCACCGTCCTCCAACACTGCTTCGACTGGCGCTTCCACAAGCTCTTGCTCTACTCCCGGACAATCTATCTGCTCGCCTGATGGAGCTAAGGTTGGAATGTGCTCACAGGCTAAGAATGTTATCTGGGTCAAGCTCGCTGCGGGTACGAAGTGCTCTGGGGGCAATGTGGTGGCTGCCAAGCGTTGGATTTCGTGAGAGGTATAGAGTTGGGGATGGGATGGAGGTAAGTGTGGACGGTTGATCATTCTTTTGCTGAGATTATCTAGACTACGCTCTTCTGATTAAGTCTAGAGTACACACCCTACCTTAGTCTATCAATTACCGGCGATGTGAAGGAAACTGTTGACATGCAATACTGTGAGTCTCCATCATGTGACCGGACAAGCTTCTCCACCCTTCTCATAATGCTGATATCACTTTACTACTAGTTGCTGAATACATTGAGAACATTGGGGTACACTCTTTCTCCAAGTACATACTGGGATGTCCTGACAACGTGTTCTCCACTATATAATAGGCTTTTAACAGATCGAATATCGTGAATCATCGACGGCAAGCGAAACCCACACTACGTCGTGCCGCTGACTTCTTGTATGCGATCCCTCCGATCAGCCCACGAGGAAGTGAGCGACATACGGACGGATCGGAAATAGCGCGTATCTTGATATGATGGTCGGAAACCGGATAGCACTGTGGGGTCTCCAATGACATGCGCGGGATGAGATGATTTCTGCGGATGTAGTGTGGGGTCCAGGGCGATGCGCCAGCGATACCGTGTTTCACACGTGGTGGAGAACTGCTTTCCCTCTATCCGCAATGATTACATCATGTGGGCAACGTTTCCTACTCCGAGGACAGATCTTTTGCAGTGTCTCTTGGTTACTGGATTGCGGGAGACCTCCTCGTCAAAGAGTCAGCGAAAGTCCATCAGAAACCGTCAGTATCCGTAGGGACATGGCAGAAGGAATGATATCCCGCATATGTTCTCGCCTGTTCTTAGCATTGGCAGTTCTCTCGACTTCGATCCAACTGGTAGCATCAGCGGCCATCAATCCAGCACCTCAAGTTATACCGACCTTCTGCACAGGCGACCCGAAATGGGCTGCACTTGGCGTTTCACAACAAGACTGCCTTGCTACCGTCGACAAGCTGTACGACATCGAAGTTAAACCACGCACAAAACAATGGGAAAAGGACGACTTTGAATTCCTCAGCCCGAAGATGCCGGGGACCCCAGGGCTCAAATCAAGGTCTACACCTAGGAAATATACCGTTGGTCAGTTGACGCTGTACGAATGTTGTATTTAGAATCTGACTGGAAAAGGGACGTGTACGCTTGCTATTGTGCTGTTGAGGTTCTTCCAGGATAAGAGCGTGCCGCTTCCTCTGCAAGAAGAGGGGTTTCTGCTTATAGAGATGTGGCTTCCTTTCACGAACTCTGGGAGGCAGGCGATCGAATCAGGAAGAATTGTATTATGATGAATCAAACTCCGGGTATGGCGACTGAAGGTACGCAGTAACCAACTCTTGAGGCTTTCTCTGCCTGATAGGTACGGTGAGAGTGTCGCTATGGATCTGACATTTCCTAGGTGGAAGAGAAGCTATTGGTGTGTTCATGTGGGCTACCAATTCGTGGCAAAATCAGCTTGTTCCGAGCGGCGACGCGATGCCGCCTTGGTCTCCACGGTCTCCTGGAGGGATACTGACGCTGAATGGTACTGTGAACGGTCTGGCCTTTTCCAACATAACGACAATCTAGATGCATTAGACTCAATAGATACAGGGACCGCAAGGGAGGAGCTGTGTGATTCCTGAGAGTGTTCGAGCCAAACGCGGTTTAAAAGGCCATAATAAAGAGGTATAAAGAGTCAAAGAGCAGCAATGTTGGGATTCATCTAATCATCTGATCAACTGTGATGTATCCCGCATACTGATCGTCCTATACTGGGAATATGGATCAAACCAGTGGCATTGGATCCAAACAGAAATAGCTAACAGGGTGCTCCTACTATCAGGATAGTTACCTGAACAGCTGCGAAAGACTCCTGCGTGACTTGGATATCAAAGACTGTCCCCTTGAGGATAGTATTGCAGGGAAGAACGCTGTGTGTTGGATATGGCACAGTAAGGCTTAATTATTCCGTTTAGGCTTGAAGCCTTCACGCTAGTCAGTAAACATTGCTAAGATCGCCAAGGTCTTCCTGCATAATGACAACCCTTTTCCTCTTCTCTCCTCATCTCTAGCTCTCCTTGATCAAATCGTGGTAACAGAGTGGATGCAATACCATAACTACCTGATTGGTTGTATAGGACGATACGTTGTCAACGCAGCATGACTGCCAAGGCACCGGGATGAACCTGAGATATCCAACGCTCCTCTCGTCACCTCCACCTATGCGTTAGGCACAGGGGCATCGTTCACCGCCCCAAGCTATGGTCTCAAGCCTGTCCCACATCCTCTTAGGAGCGGTAGCATTACTGATGCCAGATCCGCACCCAATTTCAATGACTTCACTAGACACGGCGGCTATAACATCTCCGTTACGGGGCATGGGAGGTCCTCTATCGTTTCCAAGAGACTCACGGTTAGACCCTGCCGGGAACCATGAGTATACCACTTGTGACCAGCCGCCTCTTATGGAATCCTTAGAGTAATGGCAATCTGGGCATGTCACTGGCACTCTGGTCCCCGTCAGTACAATGTACTTCGAGAACGAAGGCCTCTGTGGAGGTGCTACGATGAGCAAGTCGCTGTATGCCAGCACTGTTCATGGTTGTCAAGAGGGTCTCCAAGATCATTCACTATCTGGAGATGTCAGCAAACGGTTCCATTTGGTGTATCCGCAATCTCCGTCAGATTTGAATTGCGCAGCCGAGGACAGCAGCCAAAGCAATGAACCTCCACCTGAATCGACGGTGAGTCTCTCACAATACAATTGTCATCATCGAGGCGGTGCATACTCTTGTTCCCACATGGGTCGCGAGTACGACATGAGCAACACGCGCCTATGGGAGTGTTTCACTGGCGGAAGATTACTCGATCCGCAACTCTCAAACATATGGAGAAACATTCCACTGTCTGGAGACACTGAATTCACAGTCGTCCGATCCCAGGGCATAGCCGTGGGTAGATGACCCGTGGCACCACAAGTATCATGTCTGCAGGAACCAACCAACGCCCTTGTTCAAAGCTTCACGGTAGATTAAAATGTGGTAGAGTATCGTTACACTCGGCCTGTACCGTTGTTTCGTTTCATCGTTATTAATTGCACTGCCATATTCCATTATGGCCTCTCTGGCTATATAACGCGATCTTCCTCCCTACAGTACAGATCGTTCTCCACAGCAAGTCACAAGAACCTCAATTCCTGTACAAAATTCTCCCTGTGTTATATTCCATTCATTGCCAGTCTCCAACAATTGTGTCTGTACGGTCACCATGTTCACTTTACAAACACTAACAGCGCTGGCCGCTACCATTTACCTCACCCATCTTACAAACGCCCTGCCACAAGCAGCCACAGCCGCGCCATACCCCAATTCAGATCTCTACACATGGAGCGCCGATGACGCCAGCTGCAAGACAGCAGCCCCAAAAAGCGACTGTCAATCAGCATTCTCGCAGATCTGCTCACCCAATAAAGATCTGTCAAAGCACTATCAAGTGACAGTCGGCCAATGCACGGCGATCTTCTGGGTCGACCCGAACAACTCCGTCCCCTCACAGACTCAATGTACAGCAGCCTTCACACAGATATCCAATGCCAGAATCGGAGGTGCGCTGGGCTACAACTCCGCAGGCGCCCGCACCACAGACCCTCTCTACGTCCTATACCCGACAAATTCAGGCACAGGAAACTGCTTCAAGAAAGCCGGCGACACCTCCGCGGTAACAACAGCAAACATCCTACCAAACGGCAACTCAATCTACCAATTCGGCACCTGCAGCCAACCCAGCACCCAGAAACGCGCCCTCGACACCCGCCAGAGCCCTAACACCAACACCGGCGCCTCCTGCTCCGTCGACGCCAGCAAATGGGGCCAAACCTGCTCCTCCCTCTGTCTCGCTCAAGTCACCGCTCCCTCCCCCACAAACCCCTTCGCCACAACCGCCGGCCTGACCTGCTTCGGCGGCTGCGAACAGATCGCCTACAACATGTGGAACGACTGCATGAACAACCAAGGCACACCCGATCCGAGCATCTTCGGTGGTGGAAAAAGTCAGCAATCGTCCCCCGCAGGCTCGGGGGTCATTCATACGAAGGGAAAACGTGCAAGTTCTCCGGTTAATGGTGCGTTTGTGGCGGGTTTGGCGTCGGCGAATGTTTGTATGGCTATTGGAGATCAGTTGTCTTTTAATTGTCCGGCGGTGAAGAATGCACTTTTGGCATATCATAGTTGTGCGACGGCTGGGGGGGCGGATGGGGTTGGGGCTGTGATCCATACATGATCTTGGGTCTTCTGGAGGACTATATGTGGCTGTTGGGGTCAGATGGTTGCTTGGTGTTGTAGCGGCTGCTGTAGGGAGTTAGATGTCAGGGGAGAGGTCACGGAGACTCATACGAAATCTCCAAGAAACGTTCTATTACCTTCTGGCAAGCCCCGACTACGCTGTGACAGAGGCTACGGAAACGAGTGCCTTGCCAGGGCATGGAATAGGGAAGCGAAAGGAAGGATCTCTAGTCAAGGGACGGATGTCACTGGGCGATCAGCAGCGCTGGGGATAGTTCTGACACACGATCACCAGAAACTCGGCTTTTGCACTGGGTATCTCTATGGTAAAGACGATAGCGCTGGGCTCTGACTTTCAGGCATACAGCGCAAGCGGCTCCAGGGTATAGTTACTGGGCGTACGTTAGGGTACTCAAGAGGGAGAGACGTGTTGCTTACCAAAAAGTAGTCAGCCACAGGCTTCTTCGCCGGCATGCCCCTCGGGTCCTGTGGTGCCGCTTCAAACACCCTATACCTCCTCCCTGGCCCTGATCTCGGCTGACTATTCGACGGCGGTGCCTCCAATCTCCTTCCCACATCACCATTACTTCTCGATATCGTACCTCCATAGCTCGTGTCCTCTCCAAGCTCCAGTATCGCAGCAACATTCCCACATCGATAGCAGTAGTTCGGCGCTGACCAGACTGTGACAATACTGGAATCGAACATCTCTTTGAAACCTTCCATGACCAGCTGATGTGCTCGCGCTATCAGGGACAGGTCGTTCAGGTGGTTGAAGCGCTTGACGATGTCAGAGCCGAAGAGGAAACCTGCGCCTCGAGGTGAAAGACCCCAGCCGTCGATCTCGTCAGGGTCGCTCCATAACAAATCGCACATTGCGCCTTCGTGAGGCACTTCCTGCTTCCGATCCAGCAGCCGTATCTTATCCACGCTATCGATCAACGGGCTCAGTCCTCCATGTACACACAGCACCGCTCCCCCACTGTTTTGGGAGCCACCGCTGTTACCCGAAGCTCCTGTTCCGGCAGGCCCATTCTTGGAAGGTGGATCCCCTGGCGAAGCAGTTGCACCATCGGTTTCATATATCCGTCGCCTACCCCGTGGGAATCGGGCTGTGACTTCGTTCCTGGAATTCATAATCTCAATCTCCACCTCATCATCAACTGGTTCTATCGTTTGTGCACCGTCCGTGAAACCCGGCTCCAGCGTCGAACTCGTACCCAGTACTATAGCCCCTAAAGCCAGGTAGTCGAAAACCTCACAGCAATATCTCCACACGTTCGCACTACCATATTTCCGTAAACATTCATCGTAGAAGCCGTAAACTGTCGTGATCTGCCTGCTCTCGTGATTCCCTCTTATCAACGTTATCCGATCCGGGTATCTGACTTTCAAGCACAGCAGCAGCAGGAAGCTCTCTAGCGAATAGAAGCCCCTGTCCACAAAGTCGCCCATGAAGAGGTAGTTTGTGTCTGGCACGTCGCCGCCGACTCGGAATAGCTCCATCAGGTCATGGAACTGGCCGTGGATATCGCCACATATTGTCACTGGCGCGTCGACCTGTACCACGTTTGCTTCTTCGATCAGTAGCTCGCGTGCCTTGTGGCAAATCTCGCGGACTTGGGGCTCCGGGATGATCTTGCAGGCGCGAAGCTCTGATATGGCTCTGTATTGTGTCAATGAAATTCTGTGTGAATGCGTTTGAGTGTACTGTACCGATCTAGGTCGCTCATCCTCGTCCAAATGGGCGAGCAAGAACGCCTTGCTCGCTGTTTGCTGCTTGAGCACAGGATCTGTTGTTGTGTTTAATCACGGGCAGTCTTTGCTACGTTCTCATCGACTCCCTTCCAGATCAATATGCACGTCAATAAGGTGATCTATACAGCTATGACGAGAGGCAGGGCATAGAATTGGGAGGTTATGGATCTTCTTGGTGATAGGTGGAGGTTTCGAATATTGTGGAACACACAGAGAGCTGGTGGGCAAGTATGGGTTTCTTGCGGCTGTATCAGTCCTTTCATACAGTTGATGGGTACAAATGTAAGCTATCTTGCTTCATGAAGTTGTAAGACATCTCCCACCAGAAATAGCGCGTAATCTGATCTTGATAGCGCCACACTTCGCAGCCTCGGTCAATCTTTTTATATCCAAGCACATCCACGCATCCCAGGCAAACCCAGGGTGAGAAGTCTTCATTGGCGCCCATACTATATCTCCTCTGCAGGCACACGTCCGCTCGATAGCAGTGGCTTCGCATTAACGCACTCGAACACTAGAAAGTCCCTCAATCCCCAACGACCATGATACCTCATCTCCACCCCCGATCCCGCCTCACAACCTCCCTCTTCGGCACCACACTTCTCGTCTCCTTCCTCGTCGTCGGCATGCCACATATCTTCCCCTGCCCTGCACCCCGCGTCAAGTTTGCGGATGGAGACTTTGAAATCAGTGCAGACGGAAAGCGAAGACGGCGGCGACGGCCACAAGCTGTAATCGAGGGACAAAGGGATGGAGTGGTGAAGGAGAAGTTGCTGGAGCTGGAACAACATCAGGAGGACGAGGATGTTTTGAAGAGGAAGAATCCTCGTGAATGTCCTGTGCCGAAGCCTAGGGGTTTGATAGGGGAGGTGCTGGGGTTCCCAAAGGAGGTTGAGGAGAAGGAACCGAGGCCATCGATAGAGACTCTGAAAGCTCCAAAGCTGCGGAAAGACGATCCGTGAGGTTTTCACGGCAGATTGGCTTCATATGCTGAGCTCTGCATGTTGCACATTGCTACAGGACATTCTAATGCAATCTCATGAGAGTGACCCGGCCACAACACCCATGGCTCTTCCACGACCACCTGGACTACTACGGATGCTTTTGGTCTATCTAAAGGTCAAGATTGGTCTATCTAATGAGCGACGTTTCACCACATTACCCAGCCCTCTCCCGCCAGCCCTTTCAACAGGCTGACAGGCACCGCGTGATATGTCCAGTATCCAATTTCCCGAAAAGGACTCGTCAGGACTGGAAGTGTCAAGCATAGCCACCCGGCCGTCCAAACCAGAACGGCCATCTTTGAAGCCAGCAACGATGGAATCTGGGGTGCGAACCGAGCAATGGCTTTCGATACCGCCACTTCAACCGCAAACGCAGGAATCTGGGCCCAGAAGAAGACTGCGAAACGCAGCCTCATATCGTTCGCTGACAGCACGGTCGATTTTGGCTCCGGCGGTATCAAGCCCATATGAATGACACCCGAGAAGAAAAAGGCCGAGGTTGTCAAGAGTGCATATGCTGCAAGGGATTCGGAGGGTAATCCAAGAGCTTGGGCCAAGGCGCGGCCTGGAGTCGCCGTGATCTGTCTATTCATCCCATGCCACCACGATCCCCACAGTCCTCGGAGTCCTCTTTCACCTACAGCAGCAAATGCACCGAAGAAGACGGGCCAGGTCTGTGGACTCCACTGGTCTGGGAGGAAGCCAACAGCATTCAGGCCAATCGCTGGCAGAGTCGGCAGATAGAACATACTCGTCACCATTGCGAATATTTGTCCCGCAAGGATCGAAGATCTTAGCAGTCGTGGAGGAAATAATCGCAGCAGAACAAGAACCATCGGCTTATCTGCAGTTGGAGCAGGATATGCGGCATCCACATTCATTCCTGACATGAAAAAGTAAGGATCCGTCCGCACATAGCACGATGTGGCATCCAAGATGACATAGCTACACGCGATCGTCGCCACAGCAGTTTTAAGAAACCCCCTCCGACTCATCCTTCGTGGCGGCTGCGTCCTATCATGAGAAGCGTCTCCAATCCTCCACCCCGTCAACCGAAGCGACACCAGCAGCGTCAACACCCACGGTATCCGTCTCCCCAGCTGCACCGGATACGCCTCTTCCACCACCTCCTCACCCTTCACAGCTGTCGATGATGGCTTCATCCATACCCGTCTATGCGTCCGCCTTGGATCTCGCAATGCAAGCAGCACGAAGCTCCACAAGCTCAGGTTGATGGACATGACATCGATGCCGACGGTGTACCAGGCGTGGATCTGGCATGCGTAGATGAGGGGGAGGATCGAGAGGCAGAGCTGGCTGTGGCTGAGGCTGTGGGGGGGGATTAGCAGGGCGGCTGGGAGGAGGAGAAAGGGGATGAAGTAGCTGCTGCTGTTGGGGCCGGGGACGAGGTGGTGGGTTAGGTTGTGGTAGAGGGAGAGGAGGGTGTGGGTTTTGTGGGAGATGGTGGAGGGTGGAGACATGGGGATGCTGTATGTGTGCAGCTGGCGAGAAGGGAATTTGCAACAGCACTTGAGAAATTTCATGTGGCTGGGAAATGTGTATGCACGGTGATGTCATTACTGCTTGGTCCGATTCTTCCTTCAATCATCGTCTGATGTCGCAAAGGATGGGACGATGGAGCAAGCGGATATACTCTGCACACAGCGTACGGAGCAGGCACAGGAAGGTCTTCATTCTGGTATCCGCAAAACGCAAACAACGCTAAAACTATCCAGAAGCCATATCCAACCTCATGATCCGATATCTACCCAAAAGCCTCACCCAACAAATCATCCACATCCACACCCTCACTTCCCACCCAACCCGGTCATCCCCCCCAACCCACTCGCCGCACTCGACGCCCCAGCCCCCAACCCCGACCCCACACCCTTCACCGTGTCCGCCCCCCCACTCGCAACCCCCTTCGCCCCCTCCCCAACACTACCCGCCGTCCCCACGACGCCATCTTTCACCCCCCCGGCCGCATCCCCCGCCCCTTCCATATTCCCCTTCCCGATGCCTCCAGCGACTTTGCCTCCGGTGTCCGTAAGGCCGTCTTCCACGCCGCGCGCGGTACCTTTTGTGGCGTCGGCTGTGGATTCGAGGCCGGAGCTGGCGCCTGAGGTGGCGTCTTTTGTGCCGGTCGATTCTTGGAGGGTGTTGATGCCTTCTTTGGCGCCGGATTGGATGTTGTCTTCGATATCACGGTGGCCGCTCTTCATCTTTTCGGAGGTGTCGCTGGCCGTTTCGCCTAATTTTCCTGCCGTCTCTTTTGTTTTCGATGTGGCATTGCCTCCCGCTTCTTGTGCTTTATCGGCACCCTCCTGCGTCTTGTCGGTGGTGGACTTCTTGATGGTCTCTTGGTCTTTCTTCATGGCATCCTCTTTCGATGATGCTACGCCTTCTTCTTCGCTGGCTGGAGCGTCGCTCTTGGAGGCTTTTTCGGCGGAGCTGCCGTGTAGGTATTCGCCTGTCTTGTGGCTTACGGTGCCGATTGCGTTGCCGGCTGCGTCGTAGACTGTGCGGACGGCGCCGCCGGCAAGGTTGTAGGCTTGGCCTAGGTAGCCGGGTTTTTCTTCTGCGCCGCCGATCTTTTGGGCGATGGGGGCGTTGCCGACGCCTTCGACCTGTTTGATTGGAGTCAGTGGTTGCCTGTGGCCGTGTTGATGGGATGGAAGGGGGATTGGTTTGGGGAGGACGTACCACACTACCAACGACGGGGATTGGGGATGTGACATCTTTGAGTCCTCCGCTGTTGGATTATAAGCTTCGTTGCAAGATGAGAAGTGGGTCAAAGAGGTAAGGTTTACCCTACGGCACCAGCGCCCTTTTGTGACTGCCCCGGCGCGTCTTTGGCTGCGTCGGTTACTTGGCTTGTACCAGGTAGGGAGGGAAGGTAGGATGCTGCGGAGGAGAGGTAGCCACTGGAGTCAGAGCGTCAGTAGAGCTCGGGTTTCGAATTGAAGTACAGCGTTTTCAAAGGAGAGTTGACTGCTCAAGGCTGCAGATGGACTTACCCCGCTGCGTCCGAGCCTTCTTTCCCTCCTTCTTGCGCTTTATCTGCCATTTTCTTGTCCTTTGTGTTTGATTTTGTGGCTTCGACTGCACTGGGTACAGAGATGCTAATTACAATGCTTGGATAACAAAGAGATGGATGTTTATGACGGGATGACACGTAGAGAGAGGTGTGGCTGAGAAACCTGGAATCAACAGATGGCGGGGTTCTAGGCATGACGGTGAGGTGCAGCGGGTATCGGGCACCTTGCCGTAGCTTAACTCTTTGGCTGATCTAGGGTGTTTCAGGCGGACGACGCTCCTGGGATCCCATACGACAGCATTGCATGTTACTAGGACATGTATGGGACGCTGCAATATATTCTGAGTACTATTGTGAGTGGTTTCTGCTGGCCATGACATGTTGTCACGTCATACAGACGGTTCAATCCTGACGTTGAAGTACAGAGGTCAAGATCACACTGCTCCTCGTCCAAGTTATGACAGTATATCGGACGTAGTACCTGAAATTGCATGGAGTTTCAAGTGTATAGGTGACCACCTACGACGCTCTGATCAACCTATATCTGCTTTCATTCTTCAGTGTTCGCGGGTCTTCTACTCTGTACATCGACTGCATCACAAACGCTTCGCATTCGTTCTACCTGTTGCTTAGCGAGTACAGATACTGCAACATGCGAAGCCAAAGACAACATGAGGATACCATCTCGAGGGTTCCCATAGAGATGGCCAGATATTCTGGCCAATGCTCTCGGTTACGGGCTTCGTAATGGGACAAACGGCGGGCCTTTTACTGGAGTCGTTCCTTTTTTACCGGAGATCTTGCGTTGACAGCTATTGATTTGCGATCGTGGGAATAGGAATTAGTGGAGACCTGATATCGTGAGCCGCTGCTACCAAGAATGCCTGGTTTCATGGTATGGCTTCATCTACCTCTTGGGTTTGATGAGTGGTGCATAGACTTGGACGGCAGCGGAGGACTCCACATTGGTCGCTGGATCGGCTACATCTACTCCTATGGAGGTTCATCACAAACCGATTACGAAGACAGCTTACCTGGATGTCAATTGACTATCACTATTGATCCGCCCAGGAGTTGGCCTGTGGAAGTTATGTACGCAACTTAACCGAACACTTTCCGAAAAGATCCCATTGGACGTCACAGCCATTGCTCTCTTGGTAGTCTTGAAAGGCTTGTGCTAGAACTCACTTCATCTGCAAACTCTAGAAGCAGTGGTGGTCATCTCGTTTCGTATCCCGGGAAACCTATTCATGGTTATCCACATCAAGCATTAGTCCTTCAGTCGCACCAGACTCAACTCGCCACTACTCCCTTGTTGTGGCAACTGCCGCAGTCTCTGGAGAGCTTGTTGCGATCTGCACTTACCCAGGGCATTGTCATGGTAATGTTCCGCTACAAGTGTTTTTACAAGCAATGCAAACAAGAGCGATGCCTGGCCTTCATATCATTCGTCAGACGACTGTGATTGTACAAACATGCAGGACTCCGGCAACATTCACCTTGAGCTTGCATCATCTTGAACACCGGAGTTCTTGTTCTGTTTCCCATTCCCAACACGTCAAGGTCGCCTCGTTCTGACTTTTCGTTTGTTGAGGAGACAGAATGTGCAGTTTTTTCTAAGCTAAGATCACAGATAAGTGGGTCACGCCTTATAAAGACTATGAAGGACGAATCAGCTCCTAGAAGCCTTGAATCTACTTTGCCATCTTTTATGAACGCTCGAGCAATATATATTCCCACAAATTGCCGTTGCCAAGCTGGCTCTAACCTGCACAAGGACAGGGTGGAGCCAATTTGCCTCTAGCTCAGAGCATATGCGTGTTACTTCTCGGAAATGACTCTTTTGGGCGTTATGACTAGGGAACAGTTCTGGATATTCGCATTTTTTGTAATGCTGGACTATATATATATCCCTGTGACCAACACCCAGGTGTACTTCAACATCTTCTATCAACATACGCTTACAACATCAGCATACTCTACCTCCATCATAGACTCTTCCGGCTCCAAGTCTACAATTACATCTCTGTCCCGCATCTCACCCGCACTATCCTATCACTCTAGACCAATCCAATCGACTACTGCACCACCATCAAAGCAGTACTAATACAGAATGTCTGAGACCATGGGAAAGTCTGGTAAAATGGGCATAAACAAGCAGAATGCCCAACTCGGCGCTCTCGGCTGTCTCCCCCAGGAGATCCGAGACAGGATCTACGGCCTGGTCTTCGACGCCCATTTCGAACACGCAATCCAGACTGTGATTCACGATATCGAAGACCCATGGGAAAGCGACGAGGGGTACCTCTTGGAAGGGGAGTTCTTACGTCGGAGATTCATACTTTTCCAGCCAAGCCTGAAACAGGCTGGAGTTTACTGTGAACCAGACGAAATTGCCGACGGGGATATATTGGCCCTCCAGTGGTATATGCCACTATACTCATATCAAGACGGGTTTGAGCTGCGTATCCGGCGCGCGTCGTTGGCGTTGCGTGACGAGTTCGACGCGTACTTCCTTTGGAACTACACGATCAAGTTCGACTGCCCGAATGCGCTGGCAATGTTCTTCGCCGAATTACCGTCGGCGAAGCAACACTTGATACGGCGGATCACGGTCCAGATATGTAACCGATGCCACTGGTGCGTGGAGACCATAGGTCGGAGCACCACGGCTCATGAGTATTGGCCTAATATCGACGAGGAGACCGAGCGCTGGATCCAGGTGTTTGAGGGAATGTCTGCTACGGCGATGGATGCTCTGAAAGATGTGAGCTTCGAGGTGGGAAAGAATGGGCTGGGGGGACAGTATCCGGGCCAATCTGGGTATGGGTGGAACTGGACTGGAAGAGGGGATTATACGCCTGTGGTGAAGATGAGGAAGGTGGTGGAGTGTTTGTCGGTTCTTGCTGGGGAGTTGAGAAGACGGTCGCCTGATATTTGGGTTGGTCTTGCTGAGGAAGAGTGCTATTATGAAGCGGATCTGGTCCATTTTAGAGCTGCATTTAGGCAACTTCGGTGAGAGACATGGTGGAGTGGGGGAACCGTTGGCAATCATGGGATGTGGTAGTTCTAGCCTGTTTGTGAATTCTTCTGTTTCTTGATGAACTACATATACTACCCGATCGCTACCTGCTATGAGTACAACGCCATACTTCGAGATTGATTCGAATACTGCAATCCCTCATGATCTCGGCTACGACAGGCTCAGGAATACAGCATTCCGGCTGAGGATGTAGCAGATAGGGGAGTGGCAGTCTTGGCACGCTAACATCAAGGTGCAAGTGTGCCAAGGATGCGTACAATCTTCTTCTCCATTCCACCTCACCTGCTTCTTCAACCACCATCAACGACTCGGCCACCTCTCCAATGACTATTGCGGACGGGTCTAGGCGTCCAACTAGGGCTACATCTTTGCATCCTGTGAACTTACTGCTCTCTCGGCCGAGTCATATGCAAGCAGCCCTCAATTGTCAAGAGCAGGGGGAGGCCCGTCGCGTCAGGCCTCAATCATTGTTGATCTAGGCTCTCGAAGATCCTCCCCCCAGAGCTATTCCTATCGCTCCGTGAAGGAAGCGGGATCGGAACGGTGCGATATCAATCCTCTTCAAATGGATCTACCTATCTCTTCGAGGATCTGTGCCGCTCACACGTTGCTTTCTTCTGCGATGGCGTCTTGGTCATGCTGATCTTCTGGCTACTATGAAAAGGAATGTTTCTGCGCTCGCTGGTCTAGTAGGTTCATCTCAAAGAGGTTGCTGATGCTTCTTTCGGGTACTCGCTTCTGTCTGCATATCTAGCTCTGGCTGATCATTACCCCTTTGATGCCTGCGCCCCAATGCAGCCACCCCTCGTCTATGCAGCTAAAACCCACATGTCTTTGGAAATACCTTAATCGACTCTCTTTTGTACGTCATCCCAAGATTCGGCGGGTCTTATCTCTGTTTTTTCTGGACATTTCTGCAAGCGATATGTGGGGGCCTTTGTTGAGCTGCCATCTGACTTATGACAAGCAGCGGGCTCTTATACAGGAGATCCCGCTAAGCCTACTGCAGTGCTGCTGCCGTCCCGCTCTAAGATTTGACTACATCTCTTCGTATTGTCAATGAATTGAAGGGTGAGTGCAGAGCTTGAACAGACTAATTCCGAGCCAGTCATTGACCTGACATGGTCTGTCTTGGAAATTATGGCTACGGAGAAGTTCTAGCAATAGCGTCGACAAGAGAAAGCTTGAACTGTCCAATATGGCTTTCAGACTTCCGAGGGTCAGCAATCTGGCAGTGATCTGTCCGTTGAAGACTAGGGCTTTCAAGAATGTCTCTCGAGCGATTGGCAATGACAAATAATGAGATTGTGGCTCAACCAGCGCAAGAGACTACCAGTCTGGCAATAAAGCAGAGCTTATGTGTGTGTCAGTTGCCTGATTCCGACCCCAAAGACCACCAAACCTCTACCGTGACTCGGTGGCTTTGCCCGGGGACAGGTCCTTCGCTTAGCCCCAATACGCCAGAATCTTCACAGTTGGTGTTCAATTATGGATCTAACATGCTCGCTTGCTCGCTCTCATAGTGGCCTCAACGTGATTAGTGCGATTTAGCTCATGTTGATCCCACCAGATAGCTATGAGATACGGCGACTGTCGATATCCATTTGCAACTGGATGTAGAGATTGCAACCTGGACGGCGATGACCTAGCTACGTCACCGTCGTCTAGTGGATAACATCTCCGAGGTTTAAGATAGCCATATTGCTCTTTTTGGGTGGTTATAAGATGCTTCTTGTGCCTTCCAGAAGCTTCTTGATTCAAACGAAACCATCCCCTTGACTTATCTACTTTTCTATCCATAAGCATACAGGATGTCGATTTCTTCCTGCTCGAACCCATCATGGGGCTCTTTGAGCTTCATAGCTGGTCTTCTCCTTTCCTCCTTGAACGTACACTTTGGTGCTGCGAACCCCAATTGCACTTCTCTGAGGATACCCTTGACTGTTACAGCCAACAGTGAGGTCTTTCCAATTCCTGGGGCTGGTCTAAACTACAACGATCCTGGCGCTATCAACGCTCTAGTTCAAACTGTCATTGGTGATGGCTTTGCGGCTTATCCATTCATCCCGACCACATTCAATGGCATCATTGCTGCCCGATACTGCCCACCGGAGGTAAATGTCGCGAATCGAACGAATGTTATCCAAATGTTCATGTCTGGTGTTACGGAGAACAATCTCTACTGGTTCGGTCTCGGCTATCCCACTGGCTTCAACGGTGACATGTACTCCACTGTGGACTACGCCTCTAAGCAGGGTTACCCAACTCTGGTCATTGATCGAATCGGGGTGGGCAACTCTACCCATCCAGACCCTATCACAGTGCAGCAAGTCAACATTGAGACGGCTATTTCTCATTCGCTTGTGACGATGCTGAAAGCAGGCACAGTGCCAGGGATAGGTAACCGACTATCCAACGCTCACCAAGATTTCAATATCGTCTGATACACTCACAGGCAAAGCATTCAACAAGATCATCTTCGTTGGCCACTCATATGGCTCCGTCCTCGGCAACTCCCAAGCAACAAACTATCCAGGCGATATCGCTGCTTTCATCCTCACAGGCTACGGTGTCTCCGGCATTCCTGTTGCCGTCGATCTTCCCCAGACAGTCCTGATTCCCGCAAACGTATACTCTCCCCGCTTCGCTGGCCTCCCACCAGGCTACCTCGTCACATCTTCCCAACTTGGTCGCCGTGGATACCTCTGGGGTAGGCCTGGTACCTTTGACACCGCAGTCTTCTTGACCGATTTCAACCAAATGGATCCTGTCGGCCTCGGTGAGCTGCTGTCTATCGAAGGCGGTCTCAAGGCAGCGCCGGCGTCGACAGCTCCGGTATACATTGTCACTGGCGATGCAGATGATGTTTTCTGCTTGGCTGCTACCTGTGGAGATGGACCGCAGTCACCGCAGGCTCAGGCTTGCGCGTTATACCCCAAGGCTTCGACTTGTCAGTACTTCATACCTGTTGGGACCGGACATATGATCAGTCTACATTACTCTGCGCAGACTTCTTTCCAGAAATACCATGCGTTCTTGGCGTCTGTTGGCTTCTAGATCGATGTTCTACTTGTCTGGTATGCTGAGGCAGTATCTCCTAGTGTCGAGATTCGAAATGAAGTAAAGCACAAGGATGGAGGTTCGGACTTCTATATGTGTAGTCAGAGACGTCTTTTACGCAGATAGCTCTGTGGTTTCACATACACCTTTATCATTATGATCCCTCCAGAGTGACAGCGTTAGGTACCAGCAGCAAGGCTGAAATGCCTCGACGTTTACTGTACCGGTTACCTGCATGTCACTAATGTCAGTCGAAAAGCCCCAGTGGCTGAGCCATTGACGTACTATCACCCGTCCTCCATCATATATCGTGGTTGGAATCTATCATTTTGATGACACTTTGTAATTCACGGATCAGAGTGCCAAAACACTACTCCCTTTGAAGATGTCATTCGGCATAGGGATAGGTGACATACTCTTCTTCGTCGACCAGACCTTGGCATTCTATGGGCAATGTAAAGGCGCTCCAGCAGAGCTTCAGGCAGCTAGCAGGGATGTCGAACAAATGCGCTTGGCAGTGAAGATATTGGGAGATGTAGTCGGTGACAAGTCATCATTCGTGGCAAAGCATGCCGATGTGTAAGCTTATTCATGATCACTCGTGCATCTTCTGATGCTTCCATGCAGGGTCTCAATGATTGAGCGCGAGATGGTGCCTCTCGAGACCAATCTGATGGCCTTGAATGTAATACTAGCAGACTACATCGACCATACCAGCATGGGCATGCTTGGGAGACTCCGTTACGCCATCAAGGATCGGTGCAAGCTTGAGGACCTCCGTTTGAATCTCACAAAGTCGAGGACCAACTTCGGGCTCATGCTTGACTTGGTGAATCTGAAAGCGCATGAACAGCACGCTGAAGACGGACGTGTGTCTGGGAAGAAGTTGGATGAGATTCTTAATAAGCAAGATGGAGAAGCTAAGGCACGCAAAGGCGAAGCAAAGACGCGGGCAAAGAACGATGCCAACGTCGACGAGATCTTGAGAATCTTGCAGCAGTGTTTCCCCGAGGCCGCCGCATGTTCCCTGGCGAGTGAAGGTGAAGGTAACCAGACGAACGAGATATTGGATAAACTTAAGAAAGAGATGGTAAGCGCAGGTTCATCAAGCAAAAAAGCTCATGCAGCATGCAAGAGTGCTGCGGAAGGCCTTGCATCGCACGAGTCAGCGAGGGTCCAGTCGCCGTTGAATGAATCGGTCCCTACCGCTCTACCACAGCTTCCTACATCGCCAATGGCCCACCAATCACCAGTCGTAACCTCTATTGCATCAGGCGAGCCTCCATCCAAGCCGAAAAATTCTGTCAAGTCCAGTATAGCCCCTGCGGCTGCATCTGAGCCATCTGTATCTCCTATGCAACAGACGGCTTCCAAACTACCCGAGGGCATCGTGGGAAAACCTTCGATAGGGACATCATCAATTGAAGACCGAGGGTCACCCAAACGCAAGCGCAAAGCCGTCGAAACACCCGACACGACGACGTGCGAAAGGCCGAGTGTACCAGAAGCGAAGGCTCCACGCTCATCCTGTGTTAAAGTGCCACAAGAGACTCAGAATCACAGGATCCTCTGTGTCGACAATGTTCACGGCGGTAAGTCAGATTTCGACATCGATCGAATGTCTTATTGCTGATGTATCTTAGTTCACGCCTTGATGGCCCATGCGTACTTGGAATATAGGCGGGTCTGGAAAGCTAATGTGACGGGCAGGTGGATTTTTGAAGGTATCTCCTCCGCGGGGTGTTGTGTTGAGAATGAGAATACCATGGAGGACAGTCCTGTCGTCATGAAAGCGCTAAACTAGCTTATCCCTCGAGGTGAATACTCTTGGGCCCAAGGACCTCCTTGTGAGCCACATAGTGTTGTTGCCCTTATGAGAACTCTTAAGCGACGTCAAGTCACTTTGAAAGATTTGGAACATTATGACATTTTGCTGTGCTTCAGTGCTGCGGATCACGACCACATTCGGAATATCAAATCTGGTCAACCCTCTGGATCGAAGACACTCGGTCGCGTAGTTATACTTCCTCACTGCGAAGAGTTCTCTTCGATAGACTACGGCAAGAATCCAGGGAAGCTGGACGACATGATTGCCAAGGTCAAGACCGGCATTCGAGAATTCATCTCCGTTGAACTTGGCAGCTGGTCTCGTACCTTGGATGTCACCAAGCATAATCGAACGCGTCAAGAAATACATTACGGACCTTCACTTAATACATATATTGCCGACAAAGTGTTTGAAGGGCCGAAAAAGCTTGAGATTGAGGAGCAAACAGGGTGTATGATCAGCATCCAAAGGACGAGACCTCTCACGCGTCAGGTATTGCTGTCAATCAGCGGTCCGGAGGAGGCGGTCACGGAAGCTTGGGATTTAGTTTGTCACTTTCGGAACAAACCACACGTCGTTTCTCGACCATAGACGTGACCAGTCTGTCCGTATCGAAGTCGTACTATAGACAAAGATTCGCCGCATTATCGAGGCGGGTTTCAACGCAAAGACTCGCCGAACTATACCTCATACAGTCCATGGTACATATAATACCTCACACAGAGACTGAGCGTGCCATTATAGGGGCGCGGCCTTGGTAATAGAGCCTGAATAATCTTCGCACTGTGCTCATCAACGAATGTACTCCGACTCGCCCATCAATCGCAATATTCATGTGACATAATCTAAGCGCTAAGCATACCATGGCACTGCATGACTTTCCCCCTGCTTCATTGTTTACACTTGCACAAGGTATAGATGTTTCTGCAATTCGTGGCTCAAGCTTTGTCTTCATCGTGTCCATCAGGGATCAAGAATGCATTGCCCAGTTCTTCTTGTACCACAGACGAAGCGCTGACACAGAGTCCCACAGTCATTTTACGTTGTCTCATCACGAGCATGCAGTGTACGTGCTGGTTAGGTCGATCTGAGTGACTCATCACGTTAATGGGCAGCTCTAGTGATTTCATCCATCGGGGACCCAATCTCCAATACCACCTGGACTTCTTCAGCTAGCTCCAGATACCCTCGCAGACGTCAAAGTATCACAGGGCGTACGCACACGCTTACGACCAGGTCTGCTCTCTATAGCAACGGCCTTCATCCGAACACAGAGATAGGCTTGAAACAGACGACGAGGAAAAGAACACAAGCACGTTACAAGTTGCAGGCTATGTGATCGCTAAGAGTACAGACAGCTGCGATATCCTCAAGTTACGAGAGCATGAGGTACGCTGTCAGACAAATTCGATCCAAGGATCTGATACTTGCTCGATGACAGACATCAGCTTACACCTACGTCCTACAAACTCCTTCCATTGACACAAATGTAATCACAGCCTCTCTTGCATTGAACATCCGCTCTACCTTTCCTTCTTGACTTTACTTGGGTCTAGGGCTGTGTGCAATGAGCTCTTTGTACGCTTTGAACAGAATCGGACGTGGCATTCGTTGACCAGATCAGAAGCTTTAGTAATCCAGACTGCAGGTCGAATCGCACAGTCGCGCCTCCTCACGCTACGAAATACCGCTCACTCTCTTAACCCTTTCATCGAACCAGACCCTAATCCTCCCCAACGCAACCCCGTTGCACTCAATCAGCGCATTCAACTCTCTCGCCGCGTTGTTCAACACCAATCCATACAGCTGATTCACCGCCTCACGTGCCAAATACACACTCAGCGGATCCCCCGGCACCCACTGCCGCGGCATCGGCTTCAGGACCAATCTTACATCCTTGATCACTGTGTCGAACCCTTTGGCTGGATCCTTATTGGGTAAAAGGTTGTAGATGTCGATTTGATCGAGTAATTCCCAGAGCAATGCCTGTGTTTCCTCTGGCGTGCCGTCATCGACGCCGATCTCGGTGAAATAAAGGACGCAGAAGTCTTTGGGGTCTTGGGCGAGCAGTTTCAAGGCCAACGGGGCTGGTGGCCATTCTTTGAGGGGGATCGGGCTGATTTGTGTTAATGGACGGCGATTGGGAAATGTTGCCTTGGGAAAGGCTTACGAGGTTAGATGGGTGAGGTTCGGTGAGGTCAGATTGGTAGGCAGGGCTAGAGTGGGAGCCCGTGGGCTGGCTGCGTTGGCTGGGAAGGCGGTGGCTAAGGAGAAGATGTTGATCAGGAAGAGAGTAGCGCTCAGATCGAAAGGAGGTAATGCTACCCGGGAAAGCTTCATCGTGGATTTGGACAAGACTGAGCGAATGAGCGTACAGGATGCTGCACAATCGGAGGCGAGGGGGTTCGAGCCACGATCCTTTCCCTGAAGGTTACGCAGACGTCAAAGCAGAACTGAGATCATAATGGGGTTCGTGGTCTTTTCCGGAGAGTGGATGTCGTCTATCGCCTATCAAAGCGCTTTGGGGGTTGCAGGCGATAATTCAACCACTGAAGCGACGAGCAACCAATGGAACTGTCCGAAACGTGATAGCTCGGTCCTAGAACTGGCCAGACGTTCCCTCTGATGACATTGATACATCTTCTGCCTGCTGGATCATGTACAGCGGCCACAAAGCTGGCTGCGGACGAATAGGAAATCACGCTCGAAAGCGTCACGATGATGATGATGTACACTCACGATGATAGAGCTCCGGGATAGCAGTAGACTTGGATCCTTCTTGCTCTTGACTGAAGTCTGAATTCAGCAGGACTCGGAGCTGATACTCGCAAGAAGATGTGCAAAGAATAGGATGCTTTCGATATGCGTCTGAGCTTTGTTGCTACTATGGAGATTCACAATTCATCCACAATGGAGGATACCAGGCCGTAAGTAAAGGAGATACGCCGCTGTTGCTTCCACGTATGATATTTGCTCGCCGTGATTAGCAACGCAATCTCTGCGTTACCTTCGGTCCTTTCTCGAGCCTTGATTCTTCCAGTGTCGACGGACGAACATGGATCTTTCGAGTGCTGGTGCTTCATTACAGGCCTCTATACTGAAAGCCAAATCGCACAACACGACGCCTAGGTTGATACATGCGGCATGAAGGGAAGGGACTTGTTTGCAAGGCGATAGAGGGATATGAGATGGGAACGCATGGGTATGATTGGGAGCTAGCGAGAGAAGGACTACACATGAGGGATGCAGCTGGTAGTCTGTGGCCAGGGGAGGACCTTTGGATGATCATGGCAAAAGAAAGGGCATGTAGTCGAGGAATTTAGGATAGTGTCAGTATTCTGGTGAAGATCCGATAGTTCTAAGTACATTTCGCTAGTAGGGAAGATTGCCATTCATCACAATATCAAGCCCGAACAGGTATGGTGTGGAGGCAAGGACCTGTGATGATCGAATGACGATGGATATCAGCTGATGCTAAAAATAGACCAGAGTATATAAACACTCTGCAGCCTGTTGTAATCAATACCTTGCTCAGACGGCGACTCCTACCTTGGCTACCCTCTTCACCCTCACTGATCAACTATCTGCTTGGAGAACAATGGCAGCCAACGATTACTACACTGGCGCGAACAACTTTCCACCGCATCCACAAGCACAACCGCCCCCGCAGCAAGGTCCTCCGCCTCCGTACCACGCAAACTACGGACAGCAGCAACCTCCACGACCTTCACCACAACCGAAGCCGCAGAGCTACCAACCCTACTACCCTCCCCAACAGCAGCAAGGCCAGGCGCCGTGGCAGCAAGCATACATCAGCCCACATCATCCTAGCAAGCACTACTATACACCATATGCATCGTCAAACAACTACCCGACACAGGTAATACTTCCATCCACTCTTCCTTACAAATAGTCCCCTTAGGGCCAGCTGCTGACATTTTTTCCGCAGCAGCAACAATATCCACCAGCAAATTATCCCTCACCCCAACCCCCACCCCACCAACGACCCAACGGAGCCTATCCTCCCTCCCCTGATTCCTCATCCTCCTCCTCCCCCGACCGCCATCAGCACCACCACCACCACCACAGACCGCACAAGCAGCGTCAAGACAGCAAAAGCAAAGGCACAAAGAACGCTTTCCTAGGTGCAGGCGCGGGCGCAATCTTGGGCGATGTCCTCATCGGCCCGGGTGTTGGCACAGCTGGTGCTGCGCTGATTGGTGCACTGGCTGGGGGTGCGAGTGGAAAGAAGAAAAAGAGTCGGAGCCGGGGGAGGGATGGGGGGAATAGTCGGAGTCGGAGCAGGGATTGTAGGAGGTGAGGGTTTTGGGGGTGGGAGGGTTCATGCTGGTCGTGAGCTTGGATTTTGGGGTGATGGGAGTGTTGGTGTGGTGGAGACATGTATGATGTATCATTGATGTATTATGATTGAACAGAGACGTATATAAGCTACGTACATGTTACCTTCCCCCGCCGTATCTGGTGCCTGGATCACCAAGGTCGGTGCATCTCGTCCCGTGTAGCTCTGCTGGTCTCGATGAGTGTATTGGGCTACCTGATGTCGCGTCCGTACGAGATACTCAGGCTGATTTCTAAGCATCTGCATACATCGCGAGGGAAGTTTCCTTTCTTGGACCATCTGTTACGTTATGCAGGACATCATACATAGCACCAGACATGCCCGAGGGGGCCGTGTAATCCAAGTGGATGTGGCTTACAAATCGGAAGGGCAGCCTTCTCAAGCAAGGCTTCGATATGAAGTCTCCTGGTTCGCTGCTCAGATCTGGTCAGCGTCAATCCAACACTTATTCGTTCTGTCGTCATCTGGGTCGATTCCATTCATTTCTTCCAGCCCAATTACATACACAGCTCTTGTTGAGCTCCCTAGGCAATCATGTCTCCATTGAAGGCCTACAAGATCGCCGTCCCGGACGAGCGGCTGCGAGCTCTGCGGGCAAAGCTCGATACAGCAGATTTCCCAGACGAGTTGGAGGCTGCTGATTGGGATTATGGCGTGCCGCTTGCAGATATGAAACGATTGGCTGCACACTGGAAGGATGGTTTCGATTGGAGGAAGCAGGAGGAGCGGATGAATGAGCTGCCTAATTTTCAGACTGAAGTGCAGGTCGAGGGGTTTGAGCCGTTGAACGTACATTTCGTATATCAGAAGAGCGAGAATCCGAATGCTATACCGTTGCTGTTTGTGCACGGATGTGAGTCGAGCCGTACGTCTTTATCATGTAGAAAACTCTGACTCGATTCACAGGGCCTGGCAATTTCTTGGAGGTGGTCAAGCTTCTGCCTCTCCTTACCAAAGGTGGAGAAGCTGGACCGGCTTTCCATGTCGTTGCACCATCTCTGCCAAACTTTGGTTTCTCAGATGGGGTCAAGAAACGTGGCTTTGCACTTCCTCAGTATGCCGAGACTTGCAACAAATTGATGATTCAATTGGGATATGACACGTACGGTAAGGCGAGCACGTCTATCACTTGATGCGTTGATAATGATCTACGTTCAGTGACTCAAGGCGGCGACTGGGGCTCCCATATCACTCGGATGATGGGTCATTTGTATCCGCAACATGTCAAAGGTCTCCAATTCTACCGTCTAAGTAGCTCAAGCCTGACCAAGCCAATACTGACAGCTAACAGCATCACATATCAACTACATACACTCCGCCTCTGCGCCAACCATCAGAAGCTTTCCAGCACAAGCCATTCAGCACGCTCTGACCCCATACTCCGCCTTTGAACAAGCAGGGATCGCCCGAAGTGACTGGTTCCGGAAAGAAGGTGACGCCTACAACAAACTTCAATCCACGAAACCGCAAACCCTCGGCTACGGCCTCCACGATAGTCCCGTCGCCCTCCTCGCCTGGATCTACGAAAAGCTCCACGATTGGACCGACAGTTATCCCTGGTCAGACGACGAGATACTGGCATGGGTGAGTATCTACTGGTTCTCGACAGCAGGGCCGGCTGCCAGTTGCAGGATCTATTACGAGAAACGCCATTCGAGTGCTGTCGCTGTGCTTGGGCAGTGGATTCCGCATGTCAAGCTGGGAATCTCGTACTTTCCGAGAGATCTGAGCGTGCCGCCGAGGGCGTGGGGGAGGACGTTGGGGGAGGTGGTGTTTGAAAGGGAACATGTGGATGGAGGGCATTTTGCTGCGCATGAGCGGCCTGAGGTCCTTGCGGGGGATTTGAGGGATATGCTTGGGAAGGGTGGGGGGGCGTTTGGGGTTGTGGATGGGAGGAAGGGGATTAGGGCGGTGCTTTAGGTGAGTTGTTTTGTACGATGGTGGTTGATTGGATTGCTGATTTACAGTGGAGGGAAGTGCCTTTGCTTGATTGGTTGAAGCAGGAGGACCGTAGGGTATAGAAAGGGATGTGCACAGAGATATGGCCAGAGGGACTCGTATCATGCAGGTTGTCTTTCAATGTTGTTCCTGATTGAACGGGGATTGTGACGGCGCAACATTCCGAACTCTGGGACCTGGCTATCCTGTTTCCAACCCTTGCTCAGATCGGCGGGTCCGATTTCTACTTGGTTCTCAGGATCTATGGCTCAACCACCTCCATGAATACCCCGTGCTTCCAAGTATGACAGCCTTTGGAATGATTTGCCTGTTGCTGCTATGAGTGATATCCAATCATATGCGCAGACCTATTGAGGATAGTTCCCCAAGGAGAGTGTCTACTGGTGCTGGGACCGAGTAATTGATGATCAGGGCGAAGATGGAGACGTTCAGGAGCGAAAAGGGGTCGTTGAGGGTGATTGACTGTATTGTTGGATCTACCAAGAGCTTGAGCTAGGCAGCGTCCGTCATAAAGTCTGGATAAGTATCTGGAAGTCCTAGACAGGCGACATACTCTTTCCGCGGTCCAGCGTCCAGCGAGGAGAATCTTCGTCTTCGTATGGTTGTAGGTGAATAAGCCACAGATGTCCGTATACTGAGCTAGTCTCTATTTGAGCTAGCAACACAGCCACATCCATGGAATTAAGAGAGCGGAGATTAGACGCGCGGTGGCCTGTTTGAGCCAAAACCTGTTTCGTCATCCAAGCGGATCATCATCAAAGATAACTGTATATATCGCAATACCTGTACATACATGCTTGATCTCAGCGGCGCCACCAATATACTGTAGACATGAGCACTCAGGAGAAAAAGCCCCCAAAGCTGGGCCCCAAGAAGAACAGTAGCGCGTCGAACGCTACACCCAAAGTCACGCCCCGACCATCAAACGCGGGCCTACGAAAAGCCTCAAATGCTACTCCTAGACCTTCAGCTTCACCCGCGCAGTCGTCGAGCGATGTCCTCAAAAGGAAGCCCCCAAAGCTTCCCTCGAGGCAGGGCAGTGAAGCTACCATAGCACCACGGAAACCCTCGGTGAAATCAAGAAGGGCTTCGAATTACAGTGGGACGACTGCCAGTATTGAACAGGAACGAAAGCCTCCCAAGCTCCAGAAAAGACAAAGCAGCCTCGCGCCTTCAGAGTCTTCACAGACACGGAAGCCTTCAATTGGTTCGAGAAAACCTTCGAATCTGAGCAAGGTCACAGGTGCTGATCAGAAGCGGAAACCTCCAAAGCTTGGTCCTAAGAAGGTTGATAACGAGCCAGCAAAGGCGCCAGCACAGAAATCGACGCCGAAGCAAGCACCAAAACTGTCTTCAACGTCAAAGCCAAGCCAGCCACGAAAACTATCCACGCCAAAGCCCAATCAAGGACTCAATGTGAAACAGGATCGAACAGCGCACAGGGTTGATGAAGAGCAGCAAGATCTGAAGTCTATCCTCTCGAGTGAACAGTGTGGAGATTTGATTCAACTGACAGCGAGTATCACAAATCGAATGCGCCGGACTATCGAAGACAACTTCAATCCCACAGCCACCCTTCAATACGGGGATGACAGCAACGAGGACAAATTCGCAAGTCTGGACTATGATCCCGGTACCGTCGACGTGGCCGCTTACGACAAGGAGAAGAAGGTGCGTGAGGAACGGCAAAAGGCGCTTTCCACGCCAAAGGTCAAAGAATTGAAGACGGCATCTCTCAAATGGTTTGACGACTGGCGAGCCGGGTTCCTGAAGCGAGTCGATGAGACGGTCAATCCAGGAAAGACCCCTTCCTTGCAATTAGCGCAGAAGGAGGGAACTGGGAAGTCGTCATTGGCAGGACAACGGCCTGTACAGAAGATGAATGCAGATGGCGCCAACGAGGCTGACAAGACCTCTCCAAAGCTTGAGCAACTGTTTCCCCGCGTTCCTACATCCTTGACGAAGATGACAATAACAAGACGTGAGCTTGTCCTTCATTCTTTTCTCCTTCTACTTCTGAGCCTGGAACACTACAACGCCGCCTCTAGAGTTTTTCTTCTCTATCTTGCATCCAGTCTCAAACTTGGACTGAAGGCCCTTCGCGAGGATGAAGAGAAGACAGCAAAGGGACTGCTGGAGGCTGCCAAGCAGGTTTCTGCCAGCAAAGAGACCCTAGCCAAAGGCAAAGAGAGTGAGGAATCTCGTCGGTGGAAAATGAGGCTCGCAACTGTCGCCGGTGCTGCCATTGTAGGGCTTTCCGGGGGCTTCGCAGCTCCGATGATCGCCGCCAGCGTAGGTGCAATGATGAGCGAGATGGGCCTGGGGGCTTCTGCTGCTGCGGGATATCTAGGTGCAGTGGCGGGAAATACGTATCTGGTTGGCAGTCTCTTCGGAGCATACGGTGGACGCATGACTGGCGAGATGATGCGGAATCTTTCTGCCGATGTCAACGATTTCGCTTTTCTGCCGGTGCACGGTGAGCGAAAGGAGCATGAGGATTCTATTGATGCTGTTACGGATACACGACGTCTGCGTGTGGTCATTGCTATCTCTGGCTGGCTTTTGGAGAAAGAGGAGGTGGTGACTCCGTGGAAAGTGCTCAAACCTAGTGCGGAGGTGTTTGCTTTGCGGTTTGAACTCGAGACGCTCATGAGCCTCGGACAGAGCATCAACACCATGAGCGCCAACGACGTCTACGGGTACGCCCAGAATGCATTCAACCAACGTTCAATGGTCACAGACTTGACCTCTGTCATTTGGCCTCTTGCTATGGTCAAGATCGCCCGTGTGGTCGAGAATCCTTTCAATCTTGCAAGAGCTCGAGCCGACAAAGCTGGAAAGGTGCTTGCCGATGCTCTTATCAATCATACCCAAGGCGAACGGCCTGTCACTTTGATTGGCTATTCTTCAGGTGCAAGAGTTATCTATTCTTGCCTGACGACCTTGGCGGAACGGAAAGCTTTTGGGCTTGTCGAGTCTGTCGTTATGCTCGGCGCCCCGGTTCCCTCGGACATTGGTACATGGCGGTCAATGCGGACGGCTGTTAGTGGTCGATTGGTGAATGTTTACTCGAAGAACGACTATCTTCTTGCCTTCCTCTATCGAACGGCAAGCCTTCAATATGGGGTAGCCGGTTTGATGCCTATATCAGGGCTTTCGGGTGTTGAGAACTTTGACGTCTCCGAGACCGTGTCTGGTCATCTTCGGTACCGCTATCTTGTCGGGTCAATTCTGCAGAAGATTGGATTCGAGGATATCGACAAGGACGAAGTTGCCAAAGAAGCAGAGGCGTTCAAGGCGATGACCGCAGAAGAAGAACATGACTATATTGGGGACGTCAAGGAGAGTGCTGGAGAGATATACAAACAATACGCGAAACGCAAACCCCCAAAGATTAGCGACAAAGAAGCCGATAAGCAGGTTTCCGCTATGGAGAAGGAGGTGCAACAGAAGACACAGACCGGTCTGATGCAGTGGGCCGTGGAGCAGTTGTATCTGTCTCGTCCGTCAGTGGATGTTGCCAAAGATCCAAAGGGCGTCAAGGCGAACTCTGGTAACGCTGCGGACGCGGCGACCAAGTCCATGTATCAGCGAGCTGTCGATGCTGTCTACATATCTCGCTCTGGAGGTCCTGAGGGTGAGGATGCAGCCAAGGGGAAGATTGCCGATGCAGAAGCTGCAAAGAGTGCAGACTCGGCGCCTTCGTACCTTGCAACTGCTGCTGGATATATACCGACGAGTTATATTCCTGGGTTTGGGGTTGGTAAGGATGTGAAGGCCGGTCAAGTTGAGAAGGTGACTGGGAAGGACGCAGGACCAGGGGGGAAGCCTCCCGGGAAGGAGGCTTCGGAAGGGGTGAAGGACACAGCACTGGGGGATGGAAAGCCTGAAGGGGTGAAGGACACAGCACTAAGGGATGGAAAGCCTGAAGGGGTGAAGAAGGTGGAGGCGGCGCCGGAGTCTCCTGGTAATACGGTCCAGCCAAATCCGAAGAGGACAAAGATTTCCAAGCCGAAGAAGCCTGACAGCGCGGAAAAGCCTGCTGAAACGTCTACCAATGCGAAGGATGATAGTGAGCCTTCAAAGGATGACCCGGCATCTGACACGAAAGAACCTGTAGAAGCTTCTCCGGCGAGCGAGATTTCAAATGATGCACCGGACAGCAATGAAGCCAGCAAAGATGCACAGGAGGCCGGCAAAGAACCTACAGGGACCGGGTATAGCAGCTATATTCCCTCTTTCGGCTTTGGTTCGTCAAAGAGTTCTAAACCGGCTGCAGAGAAGCCAACAGACTCTTCGGATGCGAAACCCGCTACTGCTCCGGAGTCTAAGCCCGATGATACAAAGGCGTCTACCGAGGGCCAAGGCGACTCAACAGATGCCACCCCCACCAAAGCCACCGAAGCTAAGGAATCACCTAAGCAGAAAGAGAAGCCCTCAGGCTATGGGTCGTACATTCCGTCTTTTGGCTTTGGAAGGTACTCATCCAAGGAATCTGCAAAGCCTGCTGCAGGATCTGGAGATGCGAAGAAGAACGATCACGAAGCTGAACAGCAGGTTGGTGAGAAGTCTCAAGATGCACAGGATTCATCCAAGTCTGAGGACAAGCCAGAGCCAAAGGATGACGCAGAGACTGAGGGCACGGAAGAGCCCGCCGGGACCAACGAAGATACCGAGACAGACTCAAAGTCGAACGCCAAAGAAGGCATTAAGACGGAACCCATAGATGCAGAAAGTGGGGCCAAGAAAGCGACCGACGACGAGGAAGATACCGAGACTGAATCAAAGCTAGACGTCAAAGAAGACGATGAGACTGAATCCTGGAAAAGCGCCGAGGGGGAAGCCGCGAAAGACCACGACGAGCCCAAGAAAGATGCTGGGAGCAAGACCGGCAAAGACGATGGGAATGAAGATACTGACGATGAACACAAACCCTTGGAGGACCCCTTCGTCGAATGAATCTTTCGGGAAAGTCGGTCTCGCCTCCTTCGTACACCGTTGGATGCTGTGTGCTCGCCTCTGCTTGCGATTTGTTTGATATCCCTCTTGTATATGTTGTTTGCCTTGATCTTTTGACATGTTGACATATCTTGAGCGCATATACTTGTATAATCGTATTCAAAAATTCGGTTGCGCGAAGTATGTTGAGCGTGTTTTGACTTTTGTCATTGTTTACTTTGAGCGATTCCACGACTCTTCAGGGTCATTTTCAGTATTCGGAGGCTGCTTTCTTGAAGCTTCGGACATTCGGGACATTGTCTATATATAGCCTGCGACTTGAGCTGTAAGTGGCAGCGGCTCTGTCCTGCCATGTTTCTCAATCTGCCGCAATACGCGATCCGATCCGTGGGTTTTTTGTATTGATATTGACATGAGGGACTGTTTCGCGAAGCGCTTCGTACTGTTTGACATCGCTTCGCTTCACTGAAAGTATCTGTTGCGACTTGCGCTTGAGGTCATAATTTTGTATCGAGCAGCGACTCGTGCTTTGTTTTTGACGTGGTTACCTTTCGTTCACTTATCCAACATCGTCAACATCGCACAGGTGGCACCTTCGCATTCCTGACCTGCATCGATCCAATGCAACCAATCATGCAGCCTCTCCTCTTCCTCCTCCTCTCCCCCTTCATCCTCGCCACCTCGGCGCAGAAGCTGCGGCAACGACAGGGCCTTGACGGTGGCGGTCAGTCTTTCCACGCTCCTTTACAATACAGTCTCCCCCCCGCCGTCACTCTTGCCTTGTCGACGCCTGCAGCAGGCAACGTCGCTACCCCTTTGAGCACTGCTCTACCTAAAAATAGCGATAATGTGAATCTCTCTGGTGGTTCTGCGCATCCTTCTTTGACAGGTGTGTGGTTTTTCTGGACTACTTGCTGTGGGGGGTTTGCGCTAGGATGTGCTTCGTTCGTTGTGTGGTTGGATTTGTTATCGGGTTTGTGTCACGAGCTGACATGAATCGATACCAGGCTCATCGACAGCATCCCGATCCGCAGCTCCCGCTATAATTGCTCCTTCTGTAACAGGTGCGTCCTCCCTATCTGAATCCGCTCCGCTGCCCCTCGTCCCTTGTCCCTTGTCCTCTATCCTTATCCAACCAATGCAATCTCAACGTCTTGTCCTTGGATGCGAAAGCCATTTCACTCACTCCTCGTCTCCTGCTCGAGAGGCACATCTTTTACCCCCCCATCTAGATAAGCAGAGCACAAGCTGATACCAGAGTCCTCCCAGGCTCCGCAGCAGCAGCAGTTCAATCCGCCGCCATGGCTTCGGACGACGCTCTGTTCGCTGCCCAGGACTCTTTTTACGCAACTGCTTATCTTTCTTTGACAGGTGCGTTCGTCTCTTCATTATCTCGTAAAGCTAGTCAGAACAACTACCTCTTCAACCGGAGGGAAGCCCCCACCCCTATCCATCATGCCCCATGAACCTACATCTCTTCACAAAAACCTTGACTCAAACCCCCACCCACAAAACAGGCTCAGCAGCATCCGCCTACTCCTCCGAAGAAGCCGCCCTCGACTCCGCCTTCCCCCCCTTAACAGGCTCAGCAGCCATCGCGCGGTCCGCCGCCTTCGCCGCCTTCGACTCCCAAGACAACTACTATGCCACCGTCGGTCCTCTAACAGGCAGTGCGCTGGCAGCCGAATCAGCATTTGTTCAGTCCGAAGACAGCTTCTACGCTACCGTATTTCCTCCTCTGACTGGCTCAGCAGCAGCCGCCGAATCAGTAGCCTTTGCCTCTCAAGACAGCGTCTACGCCACCGCCTTTCCTCCCATGACAGCAGCAGCACCCATCGCCACAGGAACAGCAGCATCCGCCCCCCTCAAAGACGCCTGCGGCCCCGCCATCCCCGACCCCACCGTCCCAGACTCCTGCGACACCCCCGTCGAACCCGTCTCCGCCCCCGCCGCCTGGGGCGTCCAATGCCTCAACGACACCGGCTCCAGCGCCCCCATCAACATCACCGCCTGCGCCCCGCTGATCGGCACCCTGTGCTCGAACCAGTGGCAGAATCTGGGCAAGTGGACCTGGTTGACCGCTCCCGGCTGCGCCCTCGGGAGTTTCCTGCCGCCGAAAGCGTTCGAAGGCTCTGCACCGGGGCCGAAGAGGGATGCGTGCGAGAATCTGATCTATGCGTCTATGGTGGATGGGTGTCAGTATGCGGGGGCGCCGTGGAACCTGGCCGGTGTGAACGTCAAGGTTTTCCCCAGCGATGGGCCCGCGGGGACGAGTGGGGAGGCGGTCAATGTGGGGTATGGGAGCTATGTCGTTGCGGGGAGGCAGTTGAGGTTGGTGTCGGATGATAAGGATTGTACGTATGTGCCTAGGGATGACTACTGCAGGGGGCCTGGCTGTTTTCCGCCGTCGTATTATCGCACGAGGTTTGCGAAGCCCACGCCTTGTGCTGTTTTGGGGAGTTTGGCGGCGACGTTTGTGCCGTTGGGGGGTTGAGGGTGGTAGGTGTGGCTTTGGAGGTGCTACCATCTGTGACTCAGGTGAGTTCATCAGGTATAGGGATTGATTGAGTAGGTGCACTTACTGTCTCATCTTGTCTCTCTCCTCTCGCCTGTCTCATTCCGCCTGTCTTATTCCGCCTGCTGATTCTTTGATTTGAGTTGCCGAATGATGACATTGATCGACCGCCTTTGCTGTTGGGGGGGCGACAGGGTGAGGTGGGTCGGGATTCCTGGCTTTCCTGGTGGCTTGTGAGGTGGGTGCGGCTTCAAGATCGCTACTGTGCTTCAGGTGAGTTCATCACGTACAGATACGGATCGAAAGCGTCCACCTACTTGTCTTGAATCGCCTGCTTCGTCTCCGATATGAGCCAGCGAATGATGACCGTTTTCCGACGTATGTGCCGTTGGAGGGGGTGAGGGGCGGAAGATAGGTTGGTGTTTGTGAGGTGGGTGCGGCTTCAGCATCGCTACTGTGAGTGTATCTATCAGCTACGGACATCGATCAATCAGGTACACTCACCTGCCCAACTTCGCCTATCTTTTATCTCCTCAGCTTCATCATCAACTTGGGCCAGCGAATGACCACCTTGATCGACCGTCTGTATCATTATGGGGGTGGCGTGGATGGGTGAGAAGGCTTTGGCAGGGTGTGAGTTGAGCTGCTTCTTGTGAGGTGGGTTAAATGTTGTAGGTGCTACTGTGAGTGTATGCATCAGGTACAGGCATTGATCGAGTAGGTACACTCACCTATCTCAATTCGCCTTCTCCCTCGTCGACTTGGGCCAGCGAATGATGGCTTTGATCCGATGTCATTGCTGTGAGGCCACGGGTCATAAGCTGTGAGCTGCCTTCTAAGAGGCGAGGCTTTGTTCTTACTTCTATGATCCAGGCAAGTATGTCAGGTATAGGCATCGATGGTGTAGGTACACACCCTTGTCTCTGAGCGCCTAGCGATACCTCTACCCATCACGGTAGCTCAATGATCGCGAGGAAGCCGAATTGATCAAAGATTGCAGTGTGGACTTACCGTTGTGTGTTATGGATTCGTAAGTCATGTATGTGTTCGCCAAGCAACGCTAACCCAAATCCAGTCCTCCCATTGCAGAATAAGCCCCAAATTCTCGTGGGGGAAATAGTCAAGTGGTCGACGTCCCCTCTGAGTCAATCAGTCCCCCACTCCCTACACTCACCTAGCTCAGGTGTTGTGCGAACCAAACTTTGCGCCCCATCTGGTTCAGATGTGGGCTTGTAAGCGCGGCCGCTCGTCCTCGGCGAGCGGCCCCCACTTATATAGCCCATCTGTAACGGATGTGGCTCGGGGAGCTTTGGCGCTTGTCCTCGATGAGCGCCGCCCCCACCTTTTTTTGCGGTTTTGATGCTGGAATGTTACAGAGCCTTCCGCAACAGGCATTGATCAAGAAGGTAAATCGCCTCCTTTGTTTTGTTTCACCAGCTTCCTATAAGTATTTTGTTACACTCGCATCGATCGCCGTAGCTTGATGACAAGGAGGGTTGATACCTTGTAACCAGATGAAACGATATCGTGCTGAATTATTCCGTCAATATTCACTGAGCAACGCTCATTCGAACCCAGCCCTCTACTATGGAACGAAGAGCATATGATCTAACAAGCCGTCATTTCTCGTGGGGGAATAGTTGAGTGGTCGCGGAGTCGGTCTTCGGATAGATGAAGCTTGCACCACTCCCGATTCCCCCGAACCATCGTACACACCTTTCGGGATGTGTATCCTCCGATGATTGTCCTGCATCCCTTTGGGTGTTGAGATCCTCTTGTCTATTACACATAGCTATCTACCCTCTGGGTGCGACGCTTACTATATCTTTACAACCGCCCCCCACTCATTATCTCTACCTTTACACTCACCCTCCGGGAGTGCAGGCCTTGGCCTTCTTTCTCTGGACACGAAATCTTGAATAAGGGTCTTCTAAAAATATGAGCTATCCGGGAAAAGGTCTATTGCCCACAATCTTCTCCCCGTCCAACTTAATGCTCATCCACGTAAAGAGGCAATTACGAGGGGAAATGCGGATTCCGACACCATCCCTGAGCGCGTAGCCCCCCGGAAAGTATGACCATACGTGCTTGCCATATTCATTTGTCAGCAGCTCCATGTCACACACTCTTCTCCAATCCCAGAAACCAAACCCAAGACGACGGAAGGGCTCCCAGTCTACACATGGAGTAGAATCGTACCCAGTCATATTACTATCCAGGAACGACCTGGCTCTCGTCTGCCGTCGAGCTGCTGGCCGATCCTGCTCCCATGCACGTGCCAGTTCGTCCGTTGGTATCTCGTCAAGAAGTGGTAGCCATGCACTCGCTGGGAAATCCATATCTGAATGAAGATATTCGACCTCAAGGAATTCTAGACTCGTTTCACGCATCGAGAGCTGCTCCTCGTTCATATACTCCCACATACCATCCATCTGGTCCTTTTCCCCAAGCAGCAAGACTTTCTGCATGCCAAGGAAGGTTGATGACATGGTGGTTTCTTGCTTGGCGATGGAGCGAGCATCTGAGCAACGGACTCGGCCATGGTGCACGCCGAATATCGCGAGCAATTGGAGTCGCCAAAGGGTACATTCGACCCGGTATCGCTCGATCCAGCGAGCCGGTCCGGAATCTTTTGGAGTATAAGGGACTGCCGTTCGGGTATAGTCGAGAAACCCATAGAGTCCATCAGATTGGTTTTCTATCATAAGATGCGCTACTTCGATGCGATTGAGGCGCGCGAATTGGGTCGTTATAAAGTGATTACTCACCGTTTGGATGCGGCACGACACCAAGAGTAACCTTCGTGTCGTTGAAAGTGGCAAGGTGGCAGGAAGGGTGGGAATTCCAAACTTCTCGTCCACGTCACGGAATTGCTCCTCCTTGGAAGAGCCCATGTTGTGAAACACCTCACCGTCGATCAATGGGGCCTCGGTGCCTTCGGTGAGAGCTACGGCCACCGCGCGCATCATCTGTCTCAGCTCTAACGTCAATCTACTCATTATGGCGTTTGCGATTTTGATATGGTTATGTTCGAAAATTGCCTTGAGTGTGGCTGACGCATAGATGAGATGCTGGAGCGCTGGCAGATCTGGGACCAGCATCATCACTAGCACCTGGATTTCAGCCGGTAGCTTCATGAAATCGTCGTGATTCTTTGCAGGAGCTGTGTCATGTGTCGAAATCGACGGGGTAAAGCGCTCGGGTTTCTTGGAGCCGTTTGAGATGAACATTTTGCTACTATCAGGAATCAAAGTTTGAGTGTAAATGTATGAAATGCGTTCCGCAGTGGCTAGATGATGTATGGTGGATGATGTATGTATGATGGATGATGTATGATGATGTACGATGATGTACGATGATGTATGATGATGGCTGATGAAGTTTCAATGTGGGTATGTTGTGTTTTTGGAAGATTCATAAACGAAGAGCGCATTGATATAGGAAGAACTCTTGGCGCGGGAGAATTCACTCTGGAGTGTTCACATGCATGAGCACGTAAAGACTTTAACACGACCGAGCAATCATCAATTACGACGGCTATTCACAGAAGGACGTGTCACGTTGTAGTGTCAGGGTCTAGTGTCGCAAGATTTGCGGGGTGCATAGCAAGAATGGTCCACTAGAGGAATCTCTGAACGGCTAGATACATAAATGAATGTTGAGGGATGTAGGTAAAGGCTTCGAACTTGCCACTACCCAGGATTCAGGTAAGCTTAACGACCCCGTTTCATCCCCACATCTTCTTTGGGTTAATCAATCTCGATCTATCGTCTATACTATTAGGGAGATGACAGGGTGACTTAGGTTAGGCTTCCCGTCTTTCCTAGTAATTTGGGAGGTAGGTACGGCTTTACCATCGCTATCATCCTTGGTGTTGTGTTATTTAGATGTTTTCGCCAAGCCAAGCTAATCCAAATCCAGCCTTCCCTTTACCGCGAAATAAAGAATTATATCATTTAATAACCGCCCAAAATCTCGTGGAGGGATAGTTGAGTGGTCGCGGAGTCGGTCTTCGGATAGATGAAGCTTGCACCACTCCCGATTCCTCCGAACCCCCAAGCGCGTACCGTAAAAGGATGCTGCTTTCATCATATAAACCCGCCCCCATTCCTAGGGTCATTCCTTCGGGTGGGGGCGCCCTTTTTGGTTTATTTTCTGCTCCACCGTCGGGGTTTTCTCCCCTTCTAATTGAGTCTACAATATACGTCAATGAGAATATCGTTCGGATTGGATCGTGACAGGGTTGTTTTGATACTGAAGATACAGCACGTAAGCACCTTTTGCATGTGATATTCGGTATACATTTGCAAAGCCGCTTCGACGAAGTGCGTGGAGTATGGGATTTAGAGTTGTAATTCATTCAATCCTATTCCAGACGTGGTGAAGTCTATCATCGCATATTTATCAAACAGAACTGTTATCAGATCCCTCCATTAACACGCTTCTCTCGAACCCCAAGAATCCACTTCCCATTCACTTCAGCTGTATGTGCGTCTTGAGTGGTGTCGCCGCGTTGATCATGGCCTGGAAGCCAAATCCCGGATGCGGTCTTCAACATCCCTGTCGGTACGGTCCATGAGTAATGCGATCACGGGCACACTCTGACCAGCCTTCGTCAATTTGTGCAATTGAGCGTCATGCGCTGGCAGCCATCGCCTTCCGGGTGGCTCGACTGTTACTTTACCGATCAAGGTCATTGCCTCCCTCACAATCGCTTCACTAATTCCCCCCCCGATACTCTTAGCAACGCGCCCAACATTGGCGCCTGGATTCCTGAACTTCATGGCGCGAATCTGGAGCTCCTGATCTTCGGTGATCCAAGGGTTTACCGTACCGGGATGTGATATCCCTGCAAGGGTGCGAGGCTCGGCCGGAACGCTGGCGTGATGCCCATCCCCGGAGGCCACAGCAGCCCGCTTCGTTGCTGACTCTTCGCTTAGAGGACTGCTTTTTCTTCCTTTTCCTTGGGGCTCGGGTGGGGGGCTAGGGTCTGTGCGTATCTCCTTGCCCTTGCCTTTGTCGGTTTTCGCCATGTCCCCCATTGCAAAGTGGAGGGCTGCTTTGTGTAGGGTGATTAAGTGGTTAAGTAGATACCCCTTGTTCAGATCTGGTGCACCGGGTGGATTGCTGTATTTGCTATGCAAGAGGGTGGCCTTCGGAAAAGTCAGCTTGGGAACCCTTGTGGGGGTGTGTGAGTGAGACCCGTACGAAGTCTACTATCCAGATATCTGCCTTTGAAGTTTCAAGCCTCTTATTCAAGGAGTTGAGCGATCTGATGGGGATTGAGAGGGTGTGCAGTATGACGTTGATGTGTGAGGTGATTGGAACAGATGGCGGATCTTTGCACTGGATTGGGCAACGGAGTATGAAACGCTTTGGTGGAAGAGTGAAAATGGCGGGTGAAGACTTCGCTCTTATGTATTCAAAAGCAGAGGAGAAAGCGTACAAGGTCTCAGGTCAAGTTGCTAAACATGGAGCGGCGACCACAATACGAAACGCCCCAGAATACCACTACACAGCCTCTATATTGGGGAGCGTAGGTATACCAATGAAAATATTGTCGCACAGGCATGTTTACTATTTGCAGAACTGTGGTGCGGCGGGTTCGACATTATACGGCCGGTATGGCCACAGCCGTGACGACGACCACCATCCAGCAAATGGAAGAGATCTGAGTCTCTCTAGCTAACGGACTAAGGCAGATATCACTTGCACAAAATTAGCATATTGTGTCCGCTATTGTGGAAGAATGGGTGGCAATAACGTACGAGAAACATTACGGACGTTCCCATAAACGGACGTCACGAAGACGATAGCCAGAACATGATCGATAGGGTCAAGGTCTCCGAAGACGACTTCTGTAGTGAGACATGGATCATTGGGCAGCAATGCGATATGTAATTCGCATCGAGCCGCAGTCACCAGGCGAGAACGACCGAAATCGAGACTATTGATAGAACCAGGACTCGGGTTTGACAGACCTTAATCCTTCCAGTGTACGAATGGTAATCAAGCTGCTAATCTCAGAATGCGAACATTGATCGGAAAGGCTCAGCCATGCCCATGAAAGGCTTCGTTGATGACAGAATGTAGCACAGTGGTTGACACGTTTCCATCTTGGGACGAGCACCTTACAAGTCGATACGGCCATGCGAAGATTCGTTCTCTACATCCGTGGGCGTGCAGTGTCTGGTACGAACATAACCAGTCCAGAAATGCCGATTGGATGTTTAGAGACTGAATACTGATGTTCTCGCTTCTCTTGGGCTGTGACCCCTCCAGCACCTACAGAGAGTCGTCCATTGCGGCTGGCTGAAGAGATCCTTGATTCACACAACCGTCTGTATTGTTCAGCGAAGCTATTGCGAGATGAGAAGATCGGAATGGCCATTTCCGCCCAGAGAGAAAGTCATGGATCATTGCCAACCCTGTCGCCATTCCATCACTAGTTGTTCTTCTTGAACTTCTTTCGATCCAGGATCTCCTTGTGCATGTAAACGGACAATGCTTTGAACTGTCACGAAGTGGAACAAGGCCGAAACAGTCTGAGACCCATGTCTTTGTCCTTTGTCCCATTGTATCCGTATATCTCATATATGGAGGCACTCCCAAGAGACGGGTTCTGGCCATCCCTTCCGGTCTCGATAGTGAAGAGTCTAGTACATATCCGCAAGTTCATTCAGCGACTTCATCTGAGAAAGCATGAATAGCCTTTTCGACAGTGTCAGCGAAGCATTCGATCGAGTTGTCACTCCTGCCGAGGAAAGACTGTACAATGTGCCCGAGGAGTCTGTGCAATCGCATTCGATCTATCGGCTCAGCCAGATGTATCACGAGGCATTGAAACCATTCAGCACAAAGACGGGTACACGATATCCATGTACCAGAAAAGACATTGACTTCCACCGGCGTCCTCCACTAATCGTGCGCGATCGTACTGGAGATATGACCGACGTTGGACTCACCACTGACATGCTGCTGCAGAATGAAGCCGACAAAGTGGTTCCACCGGTCGAGGAGAAAGCTGTTGACAGACTTCGACAAACTTTTGACAACATCGCACATATTGGCACGTACGGTCCTGACTTGGTCATCAAAGCCTTCAACGACCTCGATCTTGTCTTCTTTGGTGGCCATCTTCGCGGTCGTGTCCGTGTGTGGTGGAGCTCTTGTTCAGCAAATTCAGACTTTCGGATGGGCATCGCACGTGAGCATTGCCGCGGTTATTCTTATGGATTCGCCAGAAAGGGCCGCTTTTTCAAGCGTGGCGAGGTACAAATCGTGCTGAACGCCGCACTCATCTTCAATGGGGAGCGTCCACCGCTCGAGCTGATGATAAGCACACTGCTGCATGAAATGTGTCACGCTGTCGAGTATGTAAGGTGTCGGCATCCATACCCACCAGGTGGGTTGAGCCATGACATACATTTCGAGACCAGAGTCAGCGTTGTACATGAGCGTGCCATGGGGATCATGGGAGTCGGAGCTGTTGATGAGGGGGAGGGTTATAGGCAACGTCATTGGCTGAGGTACTCGTATGAAGGACTCGGGTACTATCATAGTGGTGAAGTTGCCGAGTTGGAGGGTAGCAAGGTTCAGGCAGATGTGTGATGAACGGAATGGTTGATGTCCAAGACGCTCTTGAATTATCAATGTGTATAGAAGTAGCTGCTGATTTGATAGTTGATAGCGTGGTTGTAACAGACTCAAAGAGCTGCGATCACAGCAGTGAACACTGATAGAAGCCACCATCTCTCCAAATGCTACTCATTGATTGTGACTGCCAACTCTGGAGATGTCGTGAGTCCCTGCCACTTTGTCTGAACCAAGGTGTTCCTGATCCGTGTTCAATTCCTCCTCCCAATCACCCTGCCACGCACACAACAGTAATCCGCCTTCTAAGATACATGATATTGCCATGCTGGGATATGACTGGGACATCCGAATCTCCAAAAGGTGTCTCGACGAATGGTGATGCTCTTCCTCGCGATTATGCATAACAATACCTACTCTGAGCGCACCCCTTGAGTGTTGTCCTCTTCATCGTCTTCACTGTCCGGTGTCAAGAAATACGCAGGACAGAAATCGGCCGGACGGTTTCTACGGTATCGGGCAACCCTTGATTCACGTACTGATGGTATACCACTACCGGCAGCTGCGTCTTGGCCCTCCTCCTTCTTCCCTTTTTTCACTTCCTCCTCTTCATCTACCGGCCTAAGCTCTGGATCTGAATCTGTCTCTGCTGCATATGTTAGCTTTGCTGGTTGGGAGTCTTGCTCGAAGGCTGGTTTACCCTTATTGCCTGTATTCAGCAAAACTTTGCCAGTTCCTGACGTGATGCGTTCGCCCTCCACCGAGCTTGCTTGACGCGTATATTGAGTAGCCTCCAAGTGAAGCAGGACGCAGATTTCTGCTTTGATGTGCTCAGGCGCGTTATGAAATGCTCCAAGTAGTGTTAATTCAAAGACTAGAGCCGGGTCGATGTCCACCGCATTCGTGTTGTCATTAGGCATAGACATTGGTGTGAGAGGAAATTTTCGGACAACACCCGGATCGGGTGAGTGTATGTAGGAGTGAGTACGTCAAAGCAAGCCCAAGAGCCGCTCCCAGATATAACTCAGATGGGTAGTAATAGTGTCTTATCACAAAGAAAGACAATGAGGGTTGAGCGTGTCGCAAGTAAACGCCAATGTTGTAATGTGGATGGTGAGATTGTGGATGTTGATTGTGTTTTCAGCTCACTTTGTTTTATTCCTCAGCTCGGGCACATAAGGTTGTTGAAAGAGCATGTGTGTCACTCCCTTGAGTCACTTTGCGTTTCCTGAGGGGGAAACAGTCTTGGATGTTGAATGACTACTTCATTTCATCGCCATTCTTGGAGGGCACATCAGTATCTCAAAGGGAAGGCTTGATGAAGGGGGAGTGTCACACTTGGTCATCTGCACCTTTCCGGACAATAACACTCCTGAATAGTGTTATTTGCATCACTTCCCTTGCGTACTTAAGGGAAATCCTCATGATCACGCCTTCGATCTGGGCGCTCTCGACTGACTACCGTGACATGGGTCTGATGACACACGCACTGACCCACGCACTGACGACGAAACATGGTTCACTGATTTGTTTAATAGTGACCGATGCAGTGAATCGGCCTTACTTGAATTGTGAATCATCACACCCCTGTCACTGTATTTGATTGAGGGGGCTATGTTCGATAGCACAATCAATGTCAGCGCCCGGGCAGCCGTAGTACCGTTCGGATGATGTCTGCAATATCCTAGTAGCGTTGATAGTAACATCCAGGGAAAGTAACATCTTGTGATGTCCTAAGATTGAATGCCATCAGATTGTTTGAACTCCAACTCACTCAATTACTCCTCCACAAACTTCGACCTCGTAAACCGAAACATCTCTTGTAGATGTTGAGCTGCAAGCATCAAAGTTGCGGAATTGCTAGTTAATACGTGATAATACCAATATTCAAAAGACCTTGAAAGTATGACTATCACGGCCTTTCTGCAACAGGGACGGACTGACTATACATTAAGTGATGCAGGACAGATTATGGGAATGCCAAAATAAACTTGACGTATTGATCCATTGGTCGAGCATGGCCGCATTGAAATGTGTAGGAAGAATCTGTATAGCTTCACGAGCGGCAATTGCATGATATCAAGGCCTGCCTTCTGCCCCATATTCGGTGAACGCCTGCTCACTGATGCTGTAGTTGTCATGCTCTCCTCCGTACACCTAGTATCTCCGTAGCACCTTGTTATAAGACCAAAGACCTATGTAGCGTAGTCAGCTCCACCGCCTCCATTTCCTCGCTCTCCTCATGAGCATTCAGTCAGTACCGGCCAAGCCGGCTTTGACAGCTCCATCGATTGCTACGGATATCCCCAAATGTCAGTCGCAATCTGGTAGAGTGAACCAACAGTGCTCATCCACTTACACTTATTCGTCCTCGGTGTCATAATCCCCCTCTTCTTCCTTTTTGTTGCCTTCCTCTTCGTCCTCGCTGTTATCAGATAATCCGGAGTGGGGATCGTCCTATTATTCAGATTCCTGGTCCCGCCGTGAGTAGTACTCAGGTGTAGGCATATCACAAGGAATACGACCAGTAAGCATCCTAGAGAACACTGCACCTGATGCCGACACGTGACGGCCGGCAGATAGATCCTCCTCCTCGTACTGGTCCTCCCAGTATATAAGTCGATCTTCGGACGAATCCCTATCTATTTCCTCGTCATCCACTTCTCTTCCTTCCCATGTACGAGCCACAGCCTCGCCTTCCTCTGTATCGGGAATTTGCGGGCTGAGTTCAGTGTCTGCCTGTGTATCTGCTGCGAATGTAAGCTTGGCTTCTTTGGTGCCTTGCTCAAGGATGGACATACCTGCAATGCCCATGTTCAGCGGCTGTGCCGCCTCGGTGGTGTTGCTCGATGCTTCCAGGGGATCGGTGAGGTACTCGCCGTTACTATCTGTGACACTGCTGGAATGCTCCTTCTTCTGGCCTAGCGGATCTCGTGTCACTGAGAGGCGTTGTCGGTCCGTCCCTGAGGGTTGTAGCGGCAGCAAAAACCAGATTCGAAGGGTATATTGGCCGTGAGGATTCAGGATGGTGTTCAAGCATGCCTCGAAAAGGTCAGTTGCAGCGCCAATGTCCTTGCGCCTGTAGCCTTGTCCTCTCCCTGTAAGCACTAGGGTCATACATACCAAACGAGGAAATGCCTCGCTGACGCAGGCTTGAATGACGTCCTGGTGGTTGACTGCGGTGTCTTGGGGGGCGTCCTTGACGAGGACGTAGTCAAAATCTTGAAGAACCAACCGGTGGCCCGCTTTCTCTCCTAAATTCCATTTCATTCCGGCCACTTCAATCCCGTCCGAGCCTGGGTACAGGAATTGTAGGTCGATGCAGGATCTAGCCGATTCTCCCGCATATATGGAAACTTTCACCGCATGACCATCACTTGTATCGGCCAGACTTCCGAATGTGGTTGAATTTCCCTCCTGTATGACGCAGTTGAAATTTGTCCCAGGATGGATCTGGTAGAAGTCAACGGGTGTTAGCTCCTGTGGGCTGACCGTAGTCGGGGCTATCTTTCCTATTGACGCTTCATCAATGTCTGATGTATGTTTGCCTTTGCCCTCTGCAGAGTTTAATCGACTATCTTCACTAGATTCCAAGTGAAGCATGCTGAAGGCCATGGCCTTGACTGGCTCTGGCGCGCTTCGGAACGCTGCAAGCAGCTTCAATTCGTGATCTGTAAGATCAATTGAATTGGTATCCACCGCATTGGCGTCGTCTCTATGTGGAGACATTGAGGGGGTTTTTTTAATTGCCACACCCTATTGGATGGGCAGAGATTTCTGACTGGCACGAAAGTGACCAGTCAGCCAGTATAACACTGGCCACCGAAGTAGCCAGTAATGGGAGTGTAGTAGGGGCTGTTGTATCAAGAATATGTGATTCTTCGGGGCAAATATGTAGTTTGCAGTCATTGAGTATTGCCTGTGATGCCGGTATGTCGACCAGTGATAAAGTGCTAGTGCGGAAATAAAAAACACAAACGCGCGATCCTATCACTCTTCTTCTTTCTTCTTCTTCCAACGAAGTAACATACTTCATCCTTCTTCTCATTACGTGCACAAAGTGCACATATCTGCTATCATTTTGACGATGACCTGCCTCTTTGCCCTTATCCGGCTCTGGATTATATCCAGTAGCCGGATATAGTGTCCTTCTCCGTGCTCCTTGGCCTTTCACCGTTCACGCGGTGGAAGGCCGTGGAAACATATCTACACTCATCCGGCGCGGGTGTTGTGAAAAAAACCAAAACCATTTATACCTCTTAGCCCAATACCATGCGCGTGAGCCATTGTCCGTAAAAAGACTGAGCCCACTGCATGTCAAAGACGATGAGACCATGTTCGCGATCACGGAGGGTATCATAGTGACGGAATTTCCTCATGTTGAGTACCCCAAGCCCAGGACTGAGTTCGATACTAAAAGCTTATGTCAGACATCAAGAGCTCGCTGGCGAGAGTTGGCAAGCTCACCATTATGGACCACACCGACACTTTCGTCCTAGGGCCTTTACCTCAGAGATCGAAACAGTGCGTTTGCCAAGCGCAGGACGCAAGAATATCCAAGAATCTCACTGCTAGCAACGCGTTCGATCCAACCAGAAGTCTTGTGGTAGAGTTGGGAGCATGCTAGGTACAGGCTTGAAGTCACATTGCTATCAAACTGACCATTCCAGTGGACATTTGCGGGGTCTTCTCTCATCTCTTTGCTAGGCATGTACACGGAGCCCCAACATCAGGGGGCTTTGAGATGAACACATCCGCGAGGGACAATAAGCCCATTTGGCTATTATGAACTCTTGGTTGGGCGTCTTTCCCACACGCAAGCTGCGATTGACAACGGTTGGGGGCTCGGAAGTAAGACTGGAACATCATCCTTAAAGTTACTCCGACGTTGCTGACCGCAGAATGAACAACGCAGTGATGCTGTTGATACAGACTGCTGGGCAGATCAACCGGTGGGCATGAGGGACACTAATGACCAAATGTCAAAGGGTGAGACAAAACCCATAACCACAATCGAGCTTTGCGTATTCGCTGACATGGAAGCAGCGATTGGGGAAGATTTGTGCGAGCTCAAGTCGAGATGCAGGAGCTACCTGCACCGATCGCGAGCAAGTGGACAAGCAAATCGTATTGAGATCGGTGGACTATCGACGGCTGATAAGTGTTCGGCCATCCCTGTCAGCCAAACCTCCCAACCTCAATGCGCGGATTCAAAAGCTGAGACTGACAAACCCGCTTAGAGCACAAGTCGAGCCGGCATACACAGAGTATCACAGTCATCAAGTACAACATCAACAAGGAGGCTCGAGAATCAGATCACCGACGCCGTTTTGGCCTACAGTCCACATCACAAGCCATCATCATGAAAACTTTGCCTCGGCGAATCTTACAATAGATGCGTGAAGATCTAGATATTGTCTGAAAGACTGCGATGCCGCCAAGGCTGGGATTAAAAAGATATGGAAGCACGGATGGGTCATGTTGGCCAAGAGGGAAGAATGCTCATGAATTTAGAGGGGCCTACCTGGGTCAACGATATGATCCCGTGGGCGCATTACAAGCTTCTGAGATGGAGAAGGAGGGCACAGATGAAACGACTGGATGCGACTGGATGAGATGGGAAAGAAGGGCATAGATGAAGCGACTGAAGAGAAGATAAGTCCTCGGTGTTGGTTGGGGTTGGAAACGCTGGTCTTGTTGTTGGCTGAATTGAAGGAGGCATCCTCAGGTGAACGGCATACTGTGGAGATAGGCGAGGATCGGGCGCTAGAGGTGTGATTCTGATGAAGAAGAAGTACAAGTAGTCAGCTCATGCACCGTCTATTCGATACTTGACAACGATGGATCCAATCCTCACTGCGTAGTCAAGCTCAAGTCTGTTCTGCTTAAGCCTGCTGTCACTCGTATAGTAACCGTAACCTCTACGAAGCGCTGTCTTTTCTACTTGACCACAGCCGACGCTATGACATCGTGATAGAGCCTGTTGCTTCGGAGGCATGCACCTGATGAAGTTGAGGGTGATCTCGAATTTCGTATCCGAACGGTAGTCTGTCTCAGCTTGCTCGGCCCCTTTCCTAGGCCAAGACAAGGGTAGTAGTCCTTGATCAATGTGGCGTGAGTGTTTGCGTCGGTACTATGAGCGAGTATCTGGGCCTAATTGGACTCAATTCGCTATCATTGCGTTGCGTAAGGTCCATTTGACGTTTTGGTAGCGTGATTTGTCAGATCCATGGGTCTCCTCAGGGAACCCAACATCAACATGTTCATCCATCCTGCTTGATATCTCACTGCTAAGGCTGGACACATGTGTGAACATTGGATGGAAGAAGACCAAGTCAAAGTCGAAGCCGGGCTGATCGTCCTTCAATCGGGTATTGTCTGTCCCCCACGCCACCGAGGTCCTCCTCCTGTAACAAGGTCTACGGCGGCTAGGCAATGCTAGCCCCAGGCTTATGATGTTTGTCAAAGCCAGATGCATGAGCCGAGGCTCCCTCTCCAGGCCATTGATGGAAACAATATGATGCTCTTGCCTCGAGCTACCGCTCCTTTATCCTTTCGATCGCCCATTTCCGTTGGCTGGCGAGCAGGATCTCGCCCCACTCAAGCCTAGGATGTTTTCTAACCACCCCACCTTGGTGGATAACAATGCTTTGGCGTCGAAGAAACATGTAGGAAGACAGATTTTAGCAGGGAAGGGCAGCGGTGCGGTTGGATGGCAGGAAAGCGGCGCGAAAGAAGAGGAGGCAACGAATACAGCTACCGCGATGGTTAGCTTGTGGGACGAGAGGCATCGGGGTTCGCTTACTGTGGCCTGAGGACGCTCTTCGACCCTATTGAATGGGAATGCAGGTTGGCACCAAAACTTCGACAACTACAAGCCATGAGCGGAGGAATTCCTTTGCATACGAGCTACTCTAGTGTAGTCTGATATAAAATACATAGTGGGATGTGATTACTTATAGGCCAAAATTACACGATTGCGCCTCGGAGATACCAAGTGTATCACGCTAATCGATAAGATACCGGTAAATAAATGAGTAGTTTACTTTATTTAGCTCTCGGACTTGGCATATTGTGGGGGAATATATACACTTTATCGGTGTATCCTTTTGCGGGCGTCATAGCCCATGCAAAAGGATTCAAGTCTTCCAACCCTTTTCTCATATATATTCTATGCTTGGCCTCACCGCGAAGAAGTATTTACGGGAGGAGGGTTTGAAGGTGGGACTGTTTGTTTACCTTGCGAACGCTCGGACCCTCGACCCTCATTGTCTTCCTCCCTCTTCCGCTTGTTTGTGTTCCTCCCTTTGTTCTGACTTCTCCTCCTGCCGTTTGAGTCTCGCCGCTTCTATCACCATCGTTGCCACTTGGACAGCACGCATCATCGACTCGTCCTGACGATCCAGCTGCGCTTCGTGGACTTCTGCATCTATCATGGCTATTGAGAGTCAGAGCACGAAAATGGAATGCCCCCAAATGGGCCTTACATTTCCGTACGTCTTCACCTTGAGACTCACCAGCCGAGCCTACACTATAAGACTGACTGGGTTCGAAATCAGGTTCCACACTTGAATGACCCTTCGTTGATGTGGCCGCCGGATCTCCTGCGGCAGAAGGTAGTGGAGCTGGCTGTCTCTGAGGGCCATCCTCTTCGTCAGTATCCTCTTGTGGCCTGGGTTGCTGCCGAATGCTTACCTCTGCTTGGGTCACCTTCGCCCCTCTTGTGGTCTTCGGCGGTGCTGAGTTAGGTTCAAGCTCTTTATGATCTTTGTCCTTACTCCCATCCGGGCCATTACGTTCCTTGGTGGACGGAGTATCGGCTTCCTTGATCGACATATCATGGATTCCTTCCGGAAATTCAGAGACGCTTATTCCATCTCTTTGGACTTTCCCATCCGCCTCATCTGTGTCCTCTTCATCCGATTCTGAATCGAAGTGCACCTCCGCACGTTCCAGGAGACTTCTCCGGTGTTGTTTCATTCTCGTTTTCCTCAAGCGGTCACGTCGCGCAGACCTTGCTTGCTCCTCCACTGATAACTGCGGGAGCCTACCCTCCGCCTTGTCTTTTATAGCTCTTTCACGCAGTGTGGCTAAATCCGGTAATTCAGGCTTTGGATTACTGAACGGTGGCACTAGTGATTTCCAAGGGCCAGAAGGTGATCTTCGACCCGAGCCCCATGGCGCATTGGTGTTGGCCGATATCGCGGAAGCACTGGGCACGAGCACCGGATTGGATCTCAACCCAGACTTTGGCCCTAGAGTATCAGCCGTTCGGGATCCAGATTGGGGTTTCTTGCCGACTTTGTTCTGGGCTTCAACATTAGCTGAAATTTTCATCTCGCTCGCCCTCGGACCCAACACCCCTCTAGCATTAGGTATTCGCGCTTTGAGGCGCGTGACCTGCTCGCGCAGATCACTATTATCCAGCTCCAGCTGAGTAATGACCGATTTGAGGTGATCGACCTCATGTTGAGGGTTTGTGGTACGTGTTTCCATGCTACTCAAGGGCTTTATTTTGCACAACACCCTGGTTGAATGAGTGTAGGGACATGTAGAAGTGAGCGATGAGGTGGGGCTTTTTACCCTGGAAGGCAATGAAGAATTGTGCGTGCTAGGAATAATGACAATACTGTAGTATGGATGGTGAGATTATACGACCTTTAGCTGACTTTGGTATACCCCTCAGCTCTACTTTAGATTTGCAATTTTACCTCACTTTAACACTAATACGTCACTAGCAATGGTGAACTGAGCCGATGTCCTCCGGATTGATTACTCGGGCTAAGTAGGTTGTTGGAAAAGCATGTGTCACTCCCTCGATTGATTCATTTCCTTGGAAGGAAAGACTCTTGAATGCTAAATGCATCAGTTCCTTTACTTCATCGGTACATCTGACATTAGAGCAAGTTTTGTGGCGATTGGGAAAGCAGTCTTTGGAAAGCACTCCAGTATCTTCAAGGAAAGGTTAGCTAGGTGAAGGCAAAGTGTGAGATTGATCACCTGTACCTGGCCTTACTATGACACTACCTGATGAATTTCATTAGTGTTAATTCCCTTGCGTACGTAAGGGAATCTTTGCACTTGCTAGACGCCAGTGACATGGGTCTAATGTCACGTACTAGCTCCGAAAAAGGAGAGTACGATTCACTGATTGCATCAATTGGAAACAAAGCAGATGGATAAAGGGGATGCCTCATTTCATCAGACGAGTGAAGGACGTCCTATTCCGTTTAACGGTGACAGACGCTTTCGGATCGGTTGCAATGTCCCAATTCATCACGCAAGTGACAGACGTGTTAATTCACTACAACTCGGGGAGAGCAGCATAAAAGCCTGTGTTCTCCATCAACTCCCAACTTTCTATCTGTCAGATTTTATCCCCATCACCAACCTCAGGCCATATGGTCTATCGAATATCATCGAACGGCCATCACAATCATACATTGCTTTAGATCATGGTACATTTAGACATCGATGCTTTAAGTAGAGTACGGTGTTCAGCCAACAATACTTCTACCGTCGTCGACATCGAGGAGAACATTGGTTTGCGGATATCTGACGGAGAAAGAATAGGCGTATGTCTGGGAGTAGTGAAGACTGTCAGCATTACAACTCTCGACCCAGCTCATATGATCGAGACATAGAGAATAGGTACTGATCCTCTCTAGACCCATAGCCAGAAATTGACCTTGATTGCCGAAGCCGAGATTAATTACTGATATATCTTAGGAGATGGTTGAGTCTCCCCACCACCTACCCTCACCACCACCCCTCACAAACTATCCCCACCACTTATTCACACCAATTTCCAAACTCATTGAGTAAATGATTATGAAGAAATGTTCTGAAATTGAGACATTGTCTATCCAACTATATATTCTCGGTCCTTGAATTACACCCTCCTTGCTCATATTTATTCACATTTCTGTCATCATTTCAGTCAGTATACTCGCCCATGTCAAGATTGTTGGCTGTGGTGCCAACAAACCTCCCATGACATCCGCCAAACCAAATCCAATTGGAGACTTCGATACTTGAAGAGATCGACTGAAGAGCATTCAATGACCCAATACGACTTGGTAATCCTCGGTAAGAGCCTGAAGGCGACCAACCGGATTCCTTCCAGCGGTTGGATCAACCTAAACTTTGACATTCTTGCGGCCAATCGAGCAGCAATTTTGATAAACGACACTTCGATGGATGTCGGTGGTGCCAATCCTGCTCCTCTAGCGCTTCCAGCCCTGGCTCTTCCAGGTCTCTCTCAGCAGCCATGGGTCGACCATCGTGCATGCCTCAAGAAGAGACGGGCAGAAAACTGGACAGACTTACCAAATCGCAAGAAGTTGGCCGAGCTGACCAAGCTGAGAGATATGAAGGTGAACGAAGCAACAGAAATTGAGCCAGCAAATGTTGGCGATCTGGAGACATGAATCGTCCCAAATTTGTAAGTCAAACGAACAATCCGCAGACCTCTTCAGCTCACTCAAACCCGACTCCCAGTCCGTGCAGGATGCCACGAGCTCAGACCTCCTCATACTACACACATGTATCGTTGACTACTTCGAAGAGTGCATCAACAAACCGACCTATCATCACGTTCTGAATCTCAACACTTATATATATTGTGTCCCTCTGTCTCCTCTCTTTCTCTTCATTCGTATATATATCATACATATTCTTTGCAGACAATGGTAAACTTTTCCGTTAGTCTGGCGACTTTCTAGGCAAGACCGTAGCATTCGCCCGGACCTTGGCCGGCGCAATCCTGCAGAATCAAAAGGTCCTCGCGACGGCTCCCCTACACATCTCTGTCGATGGAGCTGCCAACAAGGTCTGGGAAGAACTCCCGGGTAAATACAAATCCGGGGAGCTTGAGAAGTTCCTCTTGCGACTCGAGACCAAGGGCGCCGAGTTGCGAGCCTTTCTCGCAATCAAGAACTACAAGGCCCTAGATTGCCCGGGTCTTGACGTCAACGAGCGGCCAGAACTCGTTGAGATGCCAGAAGAGGATGTGGTCGAGCTGGCTAAGGCCATGGCCGAGTCCATCATCGACCTGGCTGGCCACGAAAAAGAGCTCATGAAGATCTACGCCCAAAGCCACACATACGCCGACGCTGTCAAACTTCAGAACGAGCTCGCCAACCCGAAAGGTGACCAACGTTCCCGTCAAGATGACGAGTGGCTGGCACATTCACCGAGTCCTCACCACGGCGGCTGTCGAGGCACTGCAACAACATGATTATCTAGAGATGGCGTGGACAACGCAGGCGTGCACCCAGGAATACATCGACGCAACGCTTGCCAATCCTCAGCATCCACATCTGGATGACGACGTGATCGCGGCCATGAGATGCGAGCCGATCACTGCGGCAGAGTTCACCGCTCGTGTTGAGAAAGGCGAGATCCGATCGATCAAGAAGCGAAGCCCGTACTTTCGGTACAGCGAGCTGGTCGATCTCTACATCAAGAGTGACGGGAGGCTCCCAAGGAAAACCCAGCGAGAATTCGAGAAGCAGTGGCAATTCGTGATGACGAGAGTGTACGCCTCCCTTGACGGGGTGTTCACAACCTGCAACAATGCTGGCTCTGACCTCATCGACATCGGCTTCAAACCTGACCTCATCTTCTGCGATGAGGCCGGACAGGTCGGCCTTGCTGCTTTCGCGGTCGTGGTGACAGCTCACACGGGCTGGAAAGCGGTCTACATCTTCGGCGACCACCAGCAACTGCAACCTTTCAGAATCGCTGGCAGGCTGTGTGAGTTTTCTGAAAACGGAAAGGTATCCATCCTGGGTCTCATGGAATCCAAGGGGTTCAAGATCATTCGGTTCAAGGTACAGTACCGCATGGCGCCAGCGATCATGAAATGGCCGAACGAGTATTTTTACAACGGAGAGCTCAGGGTTCACCATAGCCTGGAGGCCGATAACGAAGTCCGAGAGGCGGGGCGCAAGATCTCCGAGGAATTCTACTGGATCAAAGGGCCAGACGATCGCGGCTTTGAAGCAAAAATCCGCAACAAGGCATTCCTCGACTGGGCCACTTTTGCGGTGATCATTGAATAGGTTGGTAGTCTCCTCGTGACGGAGATAGACTTGAAGGTGTTTCTTCTTTTGCTCTCTCCATCCAACATAGGTCCAGCTACCGTGCAGCAGCTTCTTTCTGAAAACTCTGCATCAATTCATATTGACCTTTATTCTCCACAGTCGCTGCCTTACAGAGCAAAAAGGCTAGCGAAATTTATATATATATCTATAGGTTCAGCATTGTGGACATAGTTGCGGCTCCGATGAGATCGGGGAAAACCGACGATGGCTGTGATGCCGAGGATGATGTCCAAGTCGCAAATAAGGCAGGACGGCAGCCTCACCACGTCAAAGATCCTTGTCGTCTTTGCTGTGCTCTCACTCGTGCCAAAGATATTTTGGTCGTCGTCGGCCAAATGGCTGCCTTGGCTCACACGGCCAAGGCAAGGCCAATGTAGTGAGTGGAGCCATCAGCCAGATGGTCAAGGATGCCGAGGATCGTGGCTTAGTCTACTACGATGTGACCACCCTTGACGACAGCCCCGCATGGCTTGCGAAGAGACAGGCCTGAACAGCGCAGCAACAAGCGCAATACCAAGCCGAGAGGCAGAAACAGAGGGCAACATACCTCAATCACAACCTCAGAATCGAACGAAAGGTGAGTTTTGAAGCATCAACACCGTCAAGATTACCAACAGATTGGGTCTCGACGACAGCAATGCATCCAAGCCTCACATCAGACCAGATCGACCTAGTGTTTATTTTACGAAACCATTGTGGAAGATGACGCATGGATGTGCATAGATCGGAACAGAATTTTGGATTCTGCTGAGGGGTAGGACCACTTGAAAGTCGATCGAAACTCCGCGACTCGACGACAGTCACTTGATTTGATATCTCTAAGAACGGTGTAACCATGCTACGTCACTTATTTATCGTCACGGAAGGCTTTGGTGAAACCGGACAAGCACTCTTGACGTCCTCATTGATTCCCCTCGATTAAAGTTGATATCATGTCTACCATGTCGCGCAATTCCGAATATCATTTCGATTCATACACACGAAAACAGAGAAAACTAAGCTCTACGGATGTGGTTTCAATGAAACCATGGATCACGTGTTCCAATTACTCTTCTGAGCCTATATGACAACCTACTTTGACACCACCGCTGCCGAGGGAGATCTCGTCGAGGGCATCAGATCGGGAGACCCGATCTATGATCAAGATCCAGTGAGCAGGATACAGGAGCCCAACAGCATCAAGGTCAATTGCATGAAACTTTACAAGAAAAGCCGACGCATGAACCACACAGGAAGCACGTAATCGTTGGAAAGAGCCCGAATTCGCCCAGAGATGTGAGAGGAAGTGCAGCATGTATAGCTGGGATGATCCTATTTTGTCTGTACATTGAGCTTCCATCATAGCCGCAAACGTTTTCCTTTTCTTTCAAATTTGACCAGACACAAGCTTGCGGTAGCAACGAAGCGCAGCATGAATGCATTATCAGGTTAGGAAAGGTGTGCAACTCATCGATTTTTATTTCTATATATATACATATTGAGCATCTGAAGGGCTTGGAAAATAGGTCGGTCCCTCCAAGAGGTTCCTACACCTTTCCACTGCAAACGACCTGGCAAGAGTTCACCGAGGTCGTTGTCACAATGGCGATGCCAGTCGTTCGGGACGTGCAACAGCAAAGGAGTAGCATAGCCTACATCAACACCACCCGATTCCTCACCTACATCCAGAGGATTCCCAGAATCGTCGGCAAGAAGAACATCGACAGCAATGTCTTCTGTTTCGTTCGAATGCAGCGTGCGGCAGACAATACGACCACTGGGAACCCACCACTGCCAGGATCAATGATGAAGTTGTGCCTCGACAAGCATATCACACCGGCTCTAGACAGCGAATTCCATTACGGGTCCTTTGTAGAATCCGAGGATGGATGCGCACAGCCTGGGACGGACTTTTGCATTCTGCTGAGGTGGAACAAAAGGGCAGGACCAGTCGAGAATCGATCGGATCTCCGTGATCTCGACGACAGGCGCCTCTTGCGAGCCTATATGACAACTGACTTCGACACCTCCGCTGCCGAGAGAGATCTCGTAGGAGCCATAAATCTGGCCGATCCCAGCTACGTCCCAGACACACTTACCAGGTTACGAGAGGCCATCATGCAGGAGCCTAGTGGCCTTAGACGCACATTCAAAAATCTTGGCGATGTCAGACCCATAGCGTGGGCGTCTTTCAAGAAAGCTCAGAAAGAGGCCTGCGGTGGCAACCAAGAGCAATACGAATGCATCACGAAATTGGAAAATGTGTGCAACAAATTCGTAGGGGTCACTGGGCCTCCAGGGACGGGAAAGACGGAGACTGTCGCACGAACCTTGGTCGGGGCCGTCACTCAAAACCACAAGTTCATTGGCGTCAGTCCTCAGAACATCTCTGTCGACGGCATGGCATCCAAATTTTGGCAACGCTTGCCGACAAATTACAAGCACGGTGACAATGCGAAGATATTCTTGCGACTCGCGACACAAAGCGCCGTGAAGAAGCGATAGCCTAGGCCGATACCATTACGGACTGTAAGAACTACGATCTGGAGATCAGGCAAGCCGTGGGAGAACAGAGCAAACGCCTTGAACGAGTCAAGACCGATGTTCCAATCTTGATGACAAGTGGCTGGCACATCCATAAGGTCATCCTTGCAGATGCAACAATCGCAAAAGACTCCTTCCTTATCGAGTGGCGCTGGCGTTTCGTTCACGACACCGTGTGTGATAGCAGCGATTGTGTGTGGAATGGGGAGAATAACGTTATCGAGTGGTCTGAGGTTGCGAATACTCGTGAGATTACGGGGAAATTGTCCAAGTGGAGTGCTCGTCCCACTTACAACCAGAGTCTGCGCGGAAGATCAAAAAATATGACGCTGATAGACTCATTTGGCAGTCGACTATGGAGGCTTTCAGGAGTGATATCATCCACGGAAGAGTTCGAAGCCCGCGTCAATGACGATCGTATCAGAACAATTGCCTTGGAGGAGTTTCAAAAGCTACGCCGAATTGGCGAACAACTACATCAAGCAGCGGGATTACGTCTCGAAGATAGTCAGCACAGCAGCCGCTATAGAGGAAGATGGACTCTAAAGTCTCGAGCCAGGGGCATGGGTCTCTTCAACGGCCATTTTGGTGGCTTCTCTTTTCAGACTCGGTAGAGTCATATATATATATATTCGGTAAACCTCGGCAACTACTGACCTTCAACCTCGCTGGTATCTACAATGAGCGCGGTGCCACTCGGTTAGCCGTCGCAATGTTTGATTTCAAGGATATCAATATGATCCGACTCATAGTGCAGTTCCGTTCAAATGGGTACAAAATTGGTTGTGGCTTACTTTGAGAGGCGTCCAGAAGGCCATGATATCGTTTGGATTCATCAAAGTATGAATCTTGTGCGGTCTTTGGATCTCAATGTCTTTGCTTGGATGGTGTGGAAATACTGGTCGCTATGGTAGCGTACCGTACGGCACCCGCCATTGTCAAGTTCGTCAACGAGTGCTTCTACGAGGATTTTCATACTCAAAGCAGACAATGATCATCGAGTGATCGGGTGAGCATGATCTTTCATGAGAATCAGGATACCAAAGGATCTAAGGGTGATGGTTCCGAGTACTGGGACATCAATGTTGAGCCGTTTTTTTATATTTTATCATCCTATCTTGCTACTCTTGATGAAGTCTTTATATATATACATGTTTCAGCGCGGTACCGACGGAGCAATACATCTCTGGTCAATTACGCCAACTCTGACGTGATCACCGAGCTTACCAGCCATTTCCTTGCGAGTGGCATTGCGCCCAACAAGATCGGGATATTGACATACTACGCGGACCAGAAGCTGCAGCATATCCAGATGCTGTCGGAGGCCAACAGAGATGAAGAAGGAGGCCACTTCTATGAGGTCGGAAGTATGGAAAGTCTCACCGTGGACGCGTACCAAGGGCGAGAAATCGAAGTCTGCATTCTGGACGTCGTCGCGGCAGACCTGAAGGGTGACAGCAACTACCGTGAGAGGATCGAGGACGAAGACGAAGACGAAGATATCGAGTCACCTCGCGGGAACACGAGAATGTCGGCGCCTGTCAATGATGCCCATCCCTTGTGCTGCGCTGTCACTCGGGCTAAAGATGTCCTCGTGGTCGTCCATCAGGCGAGGGCGTTGATCGCCGGGAGTGTCAAGAAAAACCCAAGACAACACGGCTTTACCATGATGCTAGCCAATGCGCACCGGCGAGGGCTGATCTACGACGATGGCACGCATGAGGAAACCCACCCGGATGCCATCAAGGAGAGGGATCCTTGAACCGAAGGCTGATATGCTTGAATTGTTGCTGGACATGGAGCTTGGCACTAACAACGAGACATACGCAAACATGTCGCGATTGATGAGACATGAATACTAACCATTTATTTCATTACGTTATATATAATTATATACAGCGATCGAGGTCGCTTCCACAACCGCCACTACCACCACCAACAACGACCTGATGAAGTCGCTGCAAGAGATGCGCAACGATCCGACCACGCAGTGGAAAATGGAGGCGCCCAAGCAAGACAAGGCCGGCAAGAAGGCTCGTAGATTCGAGGCCGCGAAGAAGAGGGAGGCGGACGCGGCTAGGGAGTTGGCTCCCAAGGGCAACACCAGGCAATTGACGGCCGAAGAGACCCGCGCCGCTCAGAGGGTGCACTTTGAGGGGAGGTCTAAGAAGTAAGCCCTGAGAGGATGAGTGTGGGCATGGTACGAGCGTGGGGACGGGGTTGAGGTGATCGGATCGGTGGAGGGTCGGATTTGGTGGCCCGAATCGTTTATGATACCGCATAGAAGCTTCCTGTTTACACCATAGGCTTCGAGACCACGAGGAATCCTGCCGGTATCGATGCACTTCCGCCACCATCACCACCACCAACGACGACCCGATGAAGCCACTGCAGGAGATGCGCAACGACTCTCTCTACCACTGGCATGGATGATGGAGTTGCCCAAGCAGAAGAAGGACGCCAAGAAGGCACGAAAGGTCGAAGTCGCAAAGAGAGAGGCGCAGGCGAGCAGAGAATTGGCTCCCAAGGGCAATGAGAAGTTGTTGACTGACTGCTGAGGAGACTGCTAGGATAATGGAAGAAGAGCGGCTGGGCCTTGAGACGGGAATTTTGGGCGGGTCTGATGTGGCGGAGTCGGAATTAGCAAAGGGTTATTCTTCTATTATATAGCAAGTTCTCAATAAGGTGCAACACCAGGAATTAGAAGCAGGTAAGGAAAACAATAAGGGAAGCAGTAATGATACCAAGCAATCAGATTTTCAAACATGCACGTGACGGCACATGACCTGTTTGAGCATGCCGTGCATCTCGGGGCGAAGAGGGTTAGGCTGGAGCTTTGGAGGGTGATTAGGGCGAGGCATAGCTGTGGATGAGGTGAGGATGAGATGAATAGGATGGTGGAGGATAGCATTTGGTGATGCTGATGATGGTAGGGGCGTTTACTGTTGTATAGGTAGGGAAATGGGAAGATAATCAATCAGTCGTATACCCAACTTTTCTTCAAAACCTCTCTCACGAGATAGCATCGTTCTGTCTCGGCGCTTTCAACAAAGTTTGGTGGTCATTTATGATAGGCTGATACGATACATCGTTGTACACTTACACTATTCCACTTTCGAAGGGTTAAATCCTATAATTTCGTCACCGTTTCACACAAATCAATCTATGTATCGGTAGACTTTCTGGATCTTGATTCGTCTTCCATCCCATCAGGGGTTAAGCGACCCTGTTTACTTTCATATCGTAGGGTCCGCTAGAGCTCTTGCTGACCAATGATATCTAACCGTCGGTCTTCCTGTTGATACCCATGATCATGGTTCGTTCCTCCTTCTCACAATGCTTTACTCAACGTATGTGCACATGTGCTCGGTGGATGGACAGGGGGTCAACGGCTGATTGATACTGGCAATGTACGTCCACGCGGGCTCGCTCTGGACTGAAGTCTAGAAAGTTGCACTTCAAGCTTGTGCTGTGATCTCGAAAGAGCCAATCCAGAGAGCAGAGACATGTCCTCTCTTCGAGATCACTTGCTGTGTTTTTATCCCCCACACCTGCGATCGCCCTTGCCTAATGGATGCCTTGCGATGCTGTTGCCCAGCTTGCGATTTGATAATGACCCCACTTCTGACGGGACTGCTTTACGTTCGATTGGAGGTACCTCCAAGGAAGCGATCCATTTCGCATGTGGGAATAGAGGAGGATGGAAAAGCTATAACTGCCACGTTGGTTAGACTTCACATTGAAAACGCCATCGGACTTGGCTTACATTGTCCCTTAAGTTGCTCCACGAGTAGATTGTTCCATACCGCAACGAGCGGCTTCGTCGAGAAGTATGAGACTTGGCTAATGCATGTTAATGAGCGATTGATTAATTGACTACTTTAGGAGGTGAACGCACGGAACGATCCAAGCCAGTGCCAAGAGTGCCAAGACACGGTTACTAATGCAAGCATAAGGCTGAGTTTCTCACAGGCTTGACGGTCGATGAGGTACTGACTGTACGAGCAAACAAAGCGAATGACGCCTATATTGTCCACCATGTATGGAAGGGCATGTCAGCTAGAGATGAAGTGCGTGCGAAAAGTTGATGTTAGAATTTGCAGCAAGCTCTGAAAGCCATTTGCTCGTTATATTCCGCTACTCGGGGCCCCCCAAGTCGCCAACGCTCTTATCAGGTGGGTGTTCGCGCCCGATGCATCTCATCCCGTTCGCGCCATTGTGAGATAAAACGACTGTATCCCTCCTCCTTTCTCTGCTTCGTCCTCGCCTTCGATCTCTCCTTCTTCCTTCTCCTCTTCTCCTTCTTATGCCACTCTGCTTCTGCCTCATTCCCTTCCTCTTCCGCCTCTTGGGCAGCAGTATCCTCTACCTCAAGCTCTTCCTCCTTCACCGTCTCCTGCTCAGTTTGATCTGAGGTACTTGGCACCTTCTCTGCTGTGTCCTCGGTAGTCGGCGCCTTCTCCGGCTCGGCGACTGTGGCAGATTCAACAGCTGCTTTGTGGGAGCTAGAGGCCTCATCGTCCGACAAGCTGTAGTACTCGTCTGATTCTTGGTCGCTCATCGTGTCTTCTTCCTTTACCACATCTTCCTCTGGCACGTCCTGCGGTTCACTCTTACCTGAGTGGAAATACCGTGGCGGGGGCCTCTTGACGCGCGAAGCTTGACGTCGCGCGAACTTTTCCTCCTCCTTTTTGGTCAAGGGACGAAGCGTCCCTTCCGCAGCTTGCCGCCTTACGTCCGCCCGGATGGTGTCGAGATCACGAAAAGTAGGCTTTGAACTACCGATATATGGCATTGTCACCTTATCTGGACGGGTTGATGGTAGCTCTGGTTTTCGGCCTACGCCCAAGGCCGGAAACCTCTCGGCTTCTTTTGCGATTTCCGACCGTGCCGAGGCGAATGGGCGGACCATCTGGTCGTGAGCTGGCTCTGACAGAGTACTCGTCATCTTGTTTTCGGACACCGGCTTCCGGGGTAATCTGATCGGTGGCTGTGATGCCGCGTGCTGACGGGCTAAGGGTGTAGTCATGGCCCTGGACTCGAGTACTAGCTTCCTGTCCGAGACGAATGCTGCCTTGGATGAGTGTTCTGTCTGCTGTTGAACTCGAGATTCTGGCATCGTCTGTGGTGGAGCCGTATAATCCTGTGTAGGCTTGATGGATAGGTCAGAATATTCTTGTGGTCTCTTACCCTTGGGCTGAGGTATGCTTCCATCTGCGTTCGGAAAGCCTGGGTCTTTGGCATGACTATCTTTCAATGCAGTCTCAGCAACCTCAAGCCTCTGCTGGACACTCAGCGTCTTCTTGCCCTTGACTTCATGCATTGATGATAGCGCTATTCTGGCCACGCTCGTCATGGCTTCGATGGTCTCGACGGCAGATCTGAGCTGCGCTTCTAATTCAACACATTCAGCACTTGCTCTCGTAAGTGCCTCTTCGTTCACCTTGAGCAATCTTTGGCTCGAAGCAAGCGCTGTATCAGATTGTTCGAAGAGTTGTACGAGCTCGTCGATCTGTGACTCGCGATCCACGTGCTGATCACCCGCAAGAGCTTTCGGTTTAATTGCGCCCCTACCTAAGATATCTCTCGCAGCGGCTTTGAAGATTTGGGCCTTGAGGCTTTGGATCTGCTCGCGCTGGTCAGTGATTTCCCGTTCCTGACGACGTATGACAGTCTGAGAACGATCATTCTCATCTGAAGGGTTTGTGGCATGTCTTTCCATGCTGTGAAGAGGGGGAGGTTTTTTTTAGCACAACACCTGACCCAGGTGAGTGTAGATTTTGAAGGTATTGAACACGGCCAGTTACTCCTACAAAGTAGAAGTAACCAAGCACGTGAACCGTCCCAGATACCAACTCTCAGGGAGAGCAGCGATGCGTGAAATACGGAAATATATCACAGAAGAAGGCTAATAATGTGACATCTGTCATGATAATGTATTAAAGAAGATGGTGAAGTTGACGGTGATTTGGACTTTGTCCGGCTCACGCCCCAGCCCTACAGGATGAACATCACGTGATCACGACAAACAACACACAACATCGTGTGGATCAGGGGCGGTAATTTGGACTGGTTATGGAAGGTTGGCAGAGCGTATATGTCACCTTATTGGTACATGACGGAGTCATCTTTGAGGGAATAGACTCTTGATGCTGGCAGGACTACCTGTGAGCATGATAGCTACTGCTTCACAATGGCCTCTCGGATCTTAGTGTTGGTGCAAGCCCGCCTCTAGTTGTTCATTGTTGTCTCCATACCGTCACAGTCGCCTTGTAGCCCTGAACCACTCAATGAGCGTACCTCTTGCCTCATCAAGAATTTGAAGCTACCGGACTTCCTTCACTCGAGCCTCTTCTACCCCCAGATTTCGTGGAGCTTCAGCCGTAATTCGCTTCTATCCAATCTCGAGGACCCGGATCGGTGGGCAGCATACCTAATCCTGACCCATGTATCCCTCCCTGTTTGCCAATACGCGCCTCCATCCGAGCAGCCAGTGGGGTAATGACTAAATCTCCTCGCGGAACCTGTGTGTAGCCTTTTCCGGTTAGTTCGGGGAGTTACTCGGTTCTGGGAGCAGGTCTGGTTCTTCCTGGCTCCCCATGAGTGTTGACTTGACCTTTTCCCCGCCCCCGCCGCCATGATCGAACCAGAGTGAGGTGGCAACATTGCGGTGATTTTTATCACCGTCGAGCAGTATGATGCGACAGGGATAGTCGTCTGAGCAGGTCACCGAAAAGAGAAATCTTGTCATACTCTGCTACCGTTGGCTACCGAATGTCTTTCGCGATCCTCTTTGGATTGTCTCGAACTATTGCATCAGGGCTCTTGCGTTTGGCACTGCGTGTAGATGTTGAAGCAACCGCTTTGGCTGCGAACATCGGTGCTTGTGGTTGCAGTGGCGCTGTACGTCTCATGTCTTCGGGACTCAACGCCGCAGGTTTGCACGATGTAGCTGCTGAGGCCGGTGCCTGCACATTCTGCTGCTCATCATTCTCTAAGGTGCCTTTAGGTACCGATGTGAGTGATAGAAGTAACTCCTCACGACTTTGGCGTTGGCCAATTTCCGCCTCACGCGCCCATTGAGCGTCGACCAGGTATTCATCAGCCACGGCATCAATCTTTTCCATTGCCTTCTGGAGCACCGTTTCCCTGAGTAGGATAAAGATTGACTCTCCCTTGTTGCACTTCAGTGATTGCTTAGCTTCATCGACCAGGGTCTCCATGGCGTCAATGGCGGATCTCTGGCATAATTCCAAACTTTTGCACTCTTTGTTTGCCTGGTCAAGCTCTGCTTGCTTTAGCCGCAACAACCTTTCGGTGGTTGCATGCGACACTTCGCTCGCACTGAGCTCCTGCTTGAGGGTGGCGATCGTAGCCAAGGCTTCTGCATGCTGCGCGTTGGTGGCGTTGTTGTCATTCGTAGGCCAAGTCCCGACAACCTTCTGAAATTCTTTGTACCATGCGTCCTGCGCTTGGATATTTTTGCGGAGGCGCTCGACCTCCTCTCCTGCGTTTGATGCATGGCTAGCCATAGCATTGTTTGTTTTTGAGTACACCGCGGTTTTACCCTGCGGGCACAGTGGTGATTCGAGGGTGGGTGGCATGGCGAGCTGCTCCTACATGTGGGAGCACCAAGCACAAGACACGACCACACAAAGACGGTCCCTTCTCGTGAGAAGGGAGGAGAATTCGATGTTCTAGATATAAAAGTCTCTAAGTGGTGTGAACGCAAATATGAGCGGTAGGTGCCATGATGAAGCAAGGACGAGTGTGTTATGAAGATGGTGAGTTTGGTGGCGAAGTTTGGCAATGTTGTGATCGTACACCTAGTTCTTCGCCCTATGACGTTAGGCAATGTAAATTTCAACAACACCAGCTCATCTACCAAACCATAACATGTTGTTGGCATCACAGTATCTCGCACAGCAATTTGAAACCACTGAGTCTCCTATCTTTTTCAACGTTCATCATCTACCACACTACTAGCCTCAGGTAGCCTGTCACGAGTGGCTCGTCCCATATCAACCAAGGATGGCAAATCAACCAATCCCCAATCCCACAAACATGCCGGATGCTCAGGTAGCTGCTGCCAATGGTCTCCCAATCTCAGACCGAGAGTTGCTAGCAGCTTTTCATGGCGCCGCGGATCACATCAAGGTCGGAGTATGTTCCATAATTGGGATGGGATTGGCTGAACGCGAAGCGTAAGCCCGAGTTTCAACAGACGGCCGATCAAAGCATACGACTGACACCAGTGAAGAATCTGTTGCGAAGAGAGCACGAATCTCTACGATGCCCTGCATGGCAGAATCTATAGATTTTGGGTCTATTATCAATCCGACGGTGCCAATCCATTGTATCGTACAGGTGAACGATGGAGCTCCTGTCGGAAATTTGGACATTCGTCAAGCAGCTCGCAACTTCCAACTATTTCTGGACGCCGGACAATACCACTCACCTAGTATCGGCTTGCGAGTCAGAGATCCAGGACCAGGGTCATCCTTGGTCGGGCAAGTAAACTGGCATGTAGACTCGAGAGTTGAAGATCAATGGGTCATTCAAGATTTCGAATACGCGCTCGTTACAGAAGCCCCGAATACGGAGGCCATCAATCATGCAACGGTCATCGACCAATGCGAGGGTCCCGATTCACTGGAACGTCTAATGTGTATCACCCTGGAGCTCACACCCCAAGCAGGATGGAACTTTCTATGGCCGGCTAATGACTCAACACAGCTGTTTAGGGCGTCCCTTAATGCCGTGTTCCCAGTTGATAGACTATAGTCTCCGTATTTGGTTCCTCGTGCCACGGGCGAACATGTCAGATATTGACACAAAGTGCTAGTCGATCATGTGGTATCTGTTTGACCAACGAAAAGAGCCACTAAGCCTCGCCCAGGATATGAACTGTCGATATTTCGCCGACTCTGCACGTGTGCCTGAGCGGCGTACCAAAGTGCAAGGATTGTTGGGGAATTGAGAGGTGGTGGATGTACGCGTGACGAAAGGGCCCATGGCAGCAGGTCCGAAAGCACTATCTGCCTTTAATCAAAAAAATAAATATGCGCGGCTTACCTCCAAGACAGATCAAAGGCAGTCGAAGCATGACCAAGCCCTGTCAAGTGGTCAAGCAGCGCCCGACCCCAATCTTGGTGTGCCCGTGGTTACCAACGCACATGTGACGGCAATGGGAGGACCTGGAGCACATATTAGGTACTAGCGTATCCTTGGAACTCATCATGGACCTATCGCTAACCCAACGGGCGAAGCATCCCCAATGGTGGAAAGATATGAAGAGATCAAAGCTATTTCCTTGTGCACAGCCGGCTCAGTGGGGGCGGCCTTTTCGATAAAACGACTTACTACACCGGACAATGGGAATGTAGCGATCTTCAAGGATGCAGAACATACCATCGAGAACATAGGCCTACCGAGGGGGGCGAGACTGAGGAAGAGGATGGTGACTCCAGCTCCGCTCGACCAGATCAATGACTATTCTCTGGGATGCTTCCACTGAGACATACAGTATCAATGGCAGCATAGAGACGGGCCCGGTGGGATAGTGATACAAATGGCGGAGGGGAGGAAGAACACAATGAGGACGAACAAGGGAAAGAGAACGAACACTATTGGCCAGCTGTACCGAGTCATGGCTTATCTTTGGGCACATCCTCAGCAAACGATGGAGCTGTCAGCGCCCAGGCTGATGGATATTGGCTGGAGGAGGATGATGAGGACGACGAAGTGGAGGCAGAGGAGTTGTATACCGTACATGAGTCGTCTGTATTAGGAAGAAGGGGTAGATGTTATGGTTACTAAGGAGAGCTTGTCAACAAATGAATTGGTAGATGCCCCCCACACATTATGTATCATTCCATGCTCGACCGGTAGATCAAGATCTTCCTTTAGGGTTCACACTGGATTTTCTATAGAATAGAGCTATTCAGCCATCATTTGCATGAAGATTGTTTGCGCTAGTGTCAGTATTCTAAGGACTAGTTCAATGAGCGGAAATTTCCCCGCTCTGAGCGGTCGAGTTAGTTCCAACAATTCTACAGCAACAGAAGTTCCATGATGATAATCCATGTCATCGATTATGTGTCCGACGTTCTCCTTCTCGACCGGCAGGAGAAAAGGGCAGAGATACGAATGCACCTTTACAGACTTATAGGATCAGATTTTGCCGCCAATGCGAGAAATGCTTGCTACGCCTGGCCGCGTATACTCCTACTGTATAGTCTAGTACTAATCGGACTCGGCTCGAATGAATGCAGCCTCTGCACCGGATAATCAGACAGCTGTTTTGACCGGTACGTATGTGATCAGCTCTGAGCTTACTAGGTCATGGCCGGTGCTGACTCTCAATTGTCTTGGTAGCGTTGTACAGCTCCTCCGAGAGCCTGGTGCAACGCTGGAGATACGACGATGTCGCCCTCTGAATATTGCACACTCGTGGGATTCGATGGAAGAGTAGGGAACGGTGGTATGGGGAGAGGAAGAAGAGGAGAACGAGGCTGAATAATAAGGCGGAGGGTCGAGCTCTGGGCGAGGCTTCAAGCTCGAGGCCAAGATTCTGCAGACGATGGTAGTGCTCAATCAACCCAATTGATGTCCAGCCCAGCGACTGTCAATGATCCAGATCAACTGAGGATGTGGACATTACTTCCGCTTCGGAGACAGATCTAGTTGCCCCACGCATCAGGTTCATCGACCCACATCCTGATTCAACAAGATCCCACACCGTCAGTGGAAAGACATACACAGGCGATTGGATATCAAACTGAAGCTTTATTCAAGGCGGTCGCCATGGGAGGCAAGGTGACACGTGCTGTAACCATACCTGCAAAACCTCTACCTACAGATTTCTATCTATGCTTAACCATCTCAGGTCTCTACGCGTCATGTTCAGCAGCGCCGTCCAACCTTGGTCCGAGGCTACAGGTATAGGAACTGGTCACATCGTTGGTGGAAAGTCATTTCACGTTTAGGTGACGCCCTGTAGACGTTACAGGATAAGGGTTTCTCAGTTTCGATTCAGACTATCAAGACACGTGCGTTTACAGACTCTTTGGGCGTCCATCAGAGAACGCATATATCCCTGGAAACGATGAAGTTCCTGGCAGCTTAGCATGCTCGACCAAAATCGCATCAGCAAGGGCCTGTGCTTGATTATGCTCTCATCTTCCTTACGCCAAAGGCGTTATCTTCTTTCACGTTACACATAGAATGTTACCGGGCGCCCTGGTGCACATAACAGCAGCCTAAGAAGTTTTGAAAGAGAGCCAACAGATAATCTCAGTCCGTGCGAGATGAGATCAGATCCCCCAATCCGGCTGGCGCCTATTGCTCCCTGCATTGTACAAGGATCCATACGCGCCAGGCGACACATTTATAGTCGCATAACATCAATCCTTTACTGCGAGACGATTCTGTCAGCTCTTTCACCTGCAAGCATTGATGATGATACTCCGCGGAATAAATCTTCTTTTGCAAGTCTGCCTCTACACCACCACAATCAAAGCGCGACCACAACTGGATTTACTATCGTCAAAGTCACTCAACGCCGTGAACAGTAGTTATCCATCTTCAAGAATCGTGGGGCTAAGCAAGGAGCTTACATCGTGAGCGAGATCAACGGGTGCAATGCGAATCCTCTACTAATTCGATCCAGTTTTCCTCCCGGTCCACCCTCTGATCCTTTCTACTACATCATCCCCGACACAGACCTGGCCATTCACTTCGCCCCTCTAGGCTTGATCCCCGGCCGTAATGAAACGCTCGTAACAAGAGCTTTACGGGAGGCTTTCTACACCAGCTTAGATTACCGCGTTACCGCCAAGATGCCAGGTCACGGATATCAATTGCAAGAAAGAGAGTTCCTCTTGAGCATCTCGCATTCCGCCGGAATGCATGATCTGACGTGGGGTATGTGGACTATAATACTGACAGCTATGACAGGGTACGTACATGCATATGTAGGGTATGATTTTATGTATGAGATCGAATATATTCCAGAGGGGCAGCTTAGAGGCCATATGATTGGTGCTGGATTTGCCATGACGAGGGGGCGAGGATAGATATCGGTTAAGAGACTATCCTGGTATATGGATGGTGGGGAGCAGAAGTTGGGGAATGTGAAATTCTTTGCGTGGATATACACGGTCGGCTGCAACACCTACGATGTGGGGTAATAATTTGACCGTATCGACAGAGGTTCCTATATACCAATCAACTAAGGCAGAGCGAGGCGGAAATGCTTGATAATGAACTCTAGAAATGAACTTAGAAGGATGGTAGCCAATTCAAGGAATGTTATTAGGGTGCGATGGCTTAAGAGGCCATTAACGCTATGTCTCTAGTATGCTTACAGTTGCAGCGCTCTTTGAGGACGCCCGCGGCCTTGGGCTCGACAATCTCCAACAGTATGTCATCTTCTCTCTCAGGCTAGCTATGGGGAAGCGTAGCAGGTAGAGGGAGACGCATCCACACGATTCTGAAATTTTACGGCTTTCGACAGTGAGTAGTCTCTACATCGTACGCCACCGAGGCTGCATGAGAGTCACTCCGCTCGAACGTGTTGAGATGTCCGATTCATGAAGCTGTGTGAAAGTCACTCCCCTTCAACAACGTGTCGAAATGTCTAACCAAAATGACGTTCCTGGAGTGCCGAGATGTCCAATAAATGGAGCTGTTTGAGAGTCACTTCGCTTCAACATGTCGGGGTGTCCGACGAGAATGACGTTCGCGAAGCTGTGTGAGAGTCATACTGCTTGGATGAGTCGAAATGTATGATCAAAACGGATATGCTGTCCAGAAAGCTGTCACTACTTCTGATGAATAGCCTGCTGAACAGCTCGCTGCAATGATGAACTTGTTTGTCAAGCCGGCTCAATTCACCAGTGAGCTTGCTTCACTTCTTTGTCCTTGAGCCGATCAACAACAATAACGCTCAACTATTGAACAATCCTGCTTAATCTCATCAATCACCCTGTGGCTTCCAAACACTTTGCAATACATTTGCTAAAGAGGGCAGCACGCGAACACCCTTCTTAATACCACTTGACTTCACCAGTCCTCTGTTCTTGTCTCCTCATCCTGATTCGTACCGACATCAACGCGCTACTGTTCCCATTCTCAATCCTCAACCTCACGATCAAGACTCACATCTTTACTCCTCGCATACAACAAGAGCGTCGGCTTACCGCTTGGCTTCATCTCGGATTATAGAACACCACGCCTCCGTTCTTATCATGGCTAGGACCTCAGCTCTGACCGCCCTGCTTGCGGCAGAAGAAGACCCTAGCACTGCTTGCTATAAGAAAGCTGTTGATGATGTTATTCATGATCTTCAACAAATCTCTTGCTTGATGGACGATGAAGTTATGATTCACCTTGCAACAAATTATGTTCGTTTGGCGCGATTCTTTCGCTCTCTACGCTCGACATTACCATCTGTGAGAGCTTTGAGAGTTGACGAAGTTGCGGTTCGAATGACAGACTTGCTGACAAAATTGATACCCGAACTTTATCAACTCCTAGAGCTCCAGCAGTTGGTCGTATCCCTTACACCAGCGCTAGAGATCTGTCTTGCGCCTTCGCAGCCGCGAGGGTTACGGAGGCTCGCCAAGGTGATCAGTGGATGCGGCGGCCTGTTGGAGTATCTCGCTTCTGATCCTTGTGGCAGTGTGGTAATACGGCAATGGGTTTACTTGCCAACTTTCCAAGCCCTTGACGTCGAAAGTAAGGCAGTATGGACCCAAAAATTATCGAGCATGGTGTCATCCTGCACAGGAAACCATGAAATTGCACATGCGGTACAGCAGTGGGGCGACCTCAAAGTCCTCCAGACGACACTTCGAGATCTAGAGCAAAGGCTACTCACAAGAGAAGCCAAGCAAAATACTCGAATGCCATCAAACAAACCAAATCTCCTAGCATTGGAAGAAGGCCCTAGGAGCCTACTAGAATCATTCGGTCTAAAAGAACCAGAATCACGTCGCATGGTCCAAAATCATATTGAGACACTCGCTGAAGACGCTACAACTGCCATCCTTCGGTCAATTGCAGCGAGCTTCCCGTGCAAAAGATGCATTCCAGGCCTAGGATCGACACCGCAGGATGCCAATGAAGCCATACTTGAGAGCACCACTGCTGCTGGCTCAGATCTTGAACTCGATGTATTGGGTAAAGGAATCGGAATCTGGAAAATACTCCTATCAGCACCGGCACTCAAGAGTATTCAGACCTTCAGCCAGGCCGGTCTCTTTGACCCATTGAGAGCAAAGCTGAACGACTTGGCGTCCGGATACCTCAAATCTAGCCTCGCGGGGTCGAGTGGACAGAGAGAGCAACTCATGGTACCTCTCCGGACTACTAAATGTGCCCAAAATTCCTCAATTCTATGGCAGATTTCAATTGGAAATGCTGGAGATGAGCAGACACCACAACAGGTTATTCTTGTTTGGGAGGTTGGCGATCCTCATAAAAATTCGAAAGCCTTTGACCGCGTCATTCATATCCAAAAGAATTATACCAACGAAACTATCAGTCGTTCTTGCCAACGTAACTCAATCATAGACGGACGGCAAATCCCACTATGTTTCAAAGATGACGTCGCTAGCCCCTCGAGACCTCCAACAGATTTCGACGTAAGGACCGTCGACCAGGAAACTATAGCAATGGCCAGTAGGTTCTATGCACTAACGGAGCCTGTTATCCGCGCCCTTTTCGCCAATGATCTCGCTGCCGAATTCCCTTTTGATTTGTCAGGGGATGAGGCGCGATGTGTTCAACACTTTCAGACAGCCAGCCTCGTTCTAGGTCGCAGTGGTACGGGCAAGACGACTTGTTTGATATTCAAAATGGTCGGCAGCTTCTTAGCCAGTAGAGCGAATCTGGACGAGAGACCTGCACGGCAGGTGGGTTTGAGCTGACTCTAATTCTGCATTCACGCTAACATCCATCAGGTTCTTCTTACGCGATCCGTATATCTAGCAGAGAAGCTCAAATCTTATACAAGACGGCTCATCGACACTCTGTTGTCGAAGTCTGCTAGCATCGCGTCTCTCCAAGAGAATGAACGTATGTTTTCGAAGGTGGTAGACGAGGATCAGCATGATGATAGCGTTCTCGCGTTGAAGGACTCTGATTTCCCACTGGTGTGCACTTTCGACCGCTTTCTGCGGCTTCTGGAGAATACGGTGGTCGGGATGGACCGCCAGAACTTCACCGACATGGGAAAGACTTCACATGAATCATTTGATGAGAATGTCCGCGCAAATTACCAACATCAGGAGCAGTTGGTTGACTTCTATGGATTTAAGGTGAACTACTGGCCGCGATTCTCCCAGACTCTCACAAAGGGTCTTTCTGTTCATCTCGTTTTCTCTGAGATCATGGGGGTCATTAAAGGATCTGAATCATCGCGAGATTTTCTTACGTCTCTGAGTCGCACCGAATACTTAAACCGAAGCAGCCGTCTGGCTCCAACCTTCACACTGGAAGCTGAACGAGCCCGGGTCTACGACGTCTTTGAAAGCTATGAGGCGCTAAAACATAAATTCGGCGAATTGGACTACATCGATCGAGTCGTGAAACTCCTACGCGCAACGCGGCACGATTCGTCATTATTGCAAGTCCTGCGGGCGAATTTTGATGAGATCTACATCGATGAGATTCAGGATCAACGATGTCTAGATATCGAGCTCTTTCTCAAGATAGCAAGGAACCCCCGAGGCTTCCACTTTGCAGGTGATACAGCGCAAGCAATATCACAGGACTCTACCTTTCGCTTCTCAGACATCAAAAAGATGATATATGATCACTTTGCTCTGGCAGGCAACTCTACTAATCAAACTCAATTGGGTCACGCCGAGATGTTCACGCTGGCGAAGAACTACCGATCACACCAGGGGATCTTAGCCGTTGCATCCCAAGTCATGGGGATGATATGGCAGGGATTCCCAGAGACGGTTGACAAGCTACAGCCTGAGATCGGAAATCTCAGCGGTCCTAAGCCTGTACTGCTTATCGGATGCGACACTCGTATACTTCGATCAAGTGGTGTTGGCTCCGGAGAACAGTCAGAGCAACGTGCCGACTTTGGTGCAGAGCAGGTCATCTTGGTAAGAGATGCAGAGTCGAAGACGGACCTGCGAGATCAAATAGGCGATGTTGCACTGATCTTCACGATCCTCGAAAGCAAAGGTATGGAGTTCGACGACGTTATCTTGTGGGACTTCTTTACAGGATGTGCTGATCAAGCGGGAGTCCGAAGCTTGACCACACTCAGTGAGAGACCGGCAGACTTCGATTCGAGAAAGCACAGCGGGATGTGTTCGGAGCTCAAACATCTCTATGTAGCAGTGACAAGGGCGCGAATTCAACTGTTTATCGTGGAAACCACGGAGGACACAGCTGTCTCAGTGCAAAGGCTACTAGTTAATGACTTTTCGGGAGCGTTGGTCGAAGTCACTCGACCTAACCACCCAGACTTCGCAGTGCGGGTTGAGATGATGCGACCAAGCACCTCCGTGGATCCTGTGGGATGGGCTCGGAGAGCCGACGATCTCATGCGACGGCGTATGTTCAAAGAAGCCCTCATGCCCTATCGTCGAGCCGGAGACCACCGTGGAGAAGCCATCGCACTAGGCTTCCTGAAAGAAGAGGAAGGCAGAATCTGCAAAGCCAAAGATGACATGGAAGGATTTCTGCGTAACCTGGGAATGGCCAGCGAACATTTCATGGAAGTTGATCAGATTGGCGACGCTGTACGAGTCTTGGTAGCAATGGAAAGCTACAAAGAGGCCGCGGAAGCGTGGTTGGTGCACGATCAGCCATCCAAAGCTGCCGCGCTGTTCTCCAAGGCTGGTCTCTATCTGAAAGCTCATGAGTGTTACCACACTTCTCGAGACTTCAGCAGCGCTGCGGCGGCCTTGCGGGATGGAAAAGCATATGACCACTTGGTAACCTATCTCGCCGAGCATATTGGCAATTTCCCTACCGCAACTCTACGAAGCTACAGTCTCTTCTCTAAGCTTTTGCTCAAGCAAAAAAAGCTCTCTGCCGACGCATGCAAGCATGCAATCAAATTACTCGGGTCATCTCAGGAGCAAGAGCAATGCTTTATTGACTATGGGATGGAGAAAGAATTGATCGGACTGTACATTGCACAGGAAAGATACGCAGATATATACCGTCTTTTCTACAAAACTGGACAGCTGGAGAATGCTCTGAAAGTGGTGTTCACCAAGAACATGGTCAAAAATAACGTTCAAGTTCCAGAAGGTGAATTGCTGCAACTACTCGACTACAACTGGGCTGGCTCCTTGGTGAACGGAACACAGAAGTCGTTCGAAGCAAAGCTGAGATCACCCTCCACAATCCTCACCCCGAGCATGGCGGTCAGGGTCAAAGCATGGGAGGAAACTTCATCTGCATACACTTCGCAAGACTCCAACGCTTGCTACGCTCTTGGGAAGTTGGAATACATATCAGCCAGAAGGTTCCTGGTCCTCCGTCGTGCTTTCGATGACAAAGCAATTGGCCGAGTTTCCACCCTGGACCACTTACCCTTTGAAATGATGCGCGAAGGCGTCCAGGTCGTGAAGGAGCTTGTGAATAAGGATCTCGGTGCCATGGCAGCTGTTCTACTTTCCATGGGAATATGGACTTCAGGTGACTCGCAAAGAGAGCACATTGTATTGCCATGGTCTCCGCTCCGACGAACAGAGGCTTTCGGTATCACAACTGTTGACATACCTCAGGCCGCTAAGCAGTGGGTTCTCGACGCATTCGTGGCAGCGGTTGTAGCTCTAGATCACAAATCCCAAGTACTATGGACCTTGAAGTGGCCGGCACCTTGCCTCTATTTCTTGACTTTAGGTATGGCGTTTCCCAATACATAGGCTTTGAGGCTGCAATTACTCACTTTATATAGGGGCTTGTAGAGATAAGGCCAATGGTAAATGCCAGAGGTACCACGGTAGCCTTGGTGAAGCTGCCTGTTCTAAGAGCTTAGAGGTAGGTTCTGTGCGCCAATATCATGCTCGTTCTGGGCTAATGGATAAATAGGACCTGCTCCGAATCAACGGTCTGTTCTGTGGCTTAGCAGTACTCTATTATCGGCGGGCTTTGAACGCAAAATTCATGGAGCAATATCAGACCATACGCCGGCGCTGGACGGAACGACTTCTGGGAGGACTCACTTTTCTTTCCGCAATAACACAGCATCCGGCTACGATCGGCCGACTACATGCAGAACTACTCCGCGGTGACAGAGACCCAGCCATATGCTCTTCCCTCCAAGACTTGCTGTATTTCAGACTCGGAAAAGAATGGATTACCAGGAACAATTTCACCTCTTTGCTGGAACAAATGCAACTTGCGGAGATGTTTGGCCCATCGGTGCAAAGTCGCCTTTTCCAAGCTTTGTCTTACAAATTGCATGTTGATGGCCGAGATCAGCTGCAGCGCCATCTTGGTCTGATGAACTCGATTATCTACGACGGTGGACGGTATGCTGCTGTGGCCTTCCAAAACAATCTCCGAACGTTCATACACAATCTTGACAAGATTGCTATCCCGGCTTTGTCAACTCTACATTCTCTCACCGCCATCTTCGAGTCTGTGACGACATGGCTGATAATCAAGACATGCGTAAAGGAATGCTTGATCACTCAGTCCTGGGTAGATCAGTATCTGCCAAGATTCAGGGGAGCCAATAGTATAGCCGCGTCGGCACCGTCTGTTGATGAGGCACGCACCTACTACCAATGTCTCGTGGAAGCTGCCAAAGGATTTTGTCGGGTGCTTCGCCGTTTGGATGAAGAATCGGAGCCACGAACCAAGCTCTTGTGTAACGGGAGAATCCACGAGCCGTTACCGTTACGACATCGCAATGCTGAGATGTTGGGGGTTATTTTGGCTAATTTAGCAGCAGCATCACCCCTACCTGCTGGTTTCGGCGAAATGTTTCGTGGTGTGCAGACGGTCTTCGAGATGCAGACGGTCCGTGCACATCACCTGAGATGTCGCACGCATATTGAGCTAAGCCAGCAGCTCGCCCTCGCATTTGTCAAATACAATGGCAAAGACAATTTGCTGGTGGTGGCCAAAGATTCGACCAACAGTTCTGCGTTAAGCGGTTTGAAGAAACTGGCTGGCGTAAAGACGATACCATTCGAGCAGCTCATCCCGCTTTCTACTACATCTGCGACTACGGATACATCTGCAGGAAGCTCGCTCACTGCGCCACCAGCCAGCCAAGAGACGCAGTACTCTTCTAGCGAGAAGGAGGCTATCAGCAAGATCCAGCGGTTCTGGCGATACTACTCCACTCGGATCAGAATAAATCGTGCCCATATGCTACTGCCCGAGAGCCAAGTGACCTCCCGCTTCGTCCGCCTTTGCACGCACATACCGCCTGCAACTGGAGTCCGTGATCAAATCGATATACGGGCACGGCTGTTCTCAGAAGGCGTCACGCTATCACTGAAGCTGGACTCCGTCCATCAGGCAGCACGTAAGCTTCAGAAAGACGCGATGGACTGTGTTGAAAAGGTAGAGATCGCCAAGGGCATCGATGAAGCCGTCGACGGAATTCTTTCAGGGTATCGGGATGCGGACGCTCTGGTTGATAGAGCGAGGGGGATGATGACGGACGATGCGTTGGTGGCGCTGGTGGGAAGGGGAAACCCTGCTGATGTGCAGCAAGCATTGAGGGAGGTGGATTTTACCCTTTCGAATGCTGAGGTGGTGATGGAGAGGACGGAGGGGAGTATTTTCCAATTGTCGAGAGCTTCTAGTAGAGAATAACCCCTTATGCGGGTATACAGCAATCTCATCGCGGTTCGGGTCAATTCCTGGTGTCACATTGATTGAACTGCACCTCGTACTCAGGGAGGCGCTATCGCGGATCGAAGCTAACTAGGGTGCAATTTCCGGGGCCACCATCCGACGGCCAGCCTCACCCAGGCGGTCGGACTTAAGGCTACCGCATCAGGATAGTCTTAAATCCTTCGGCCTTTGATTCGGGTTTAGTCCATTCCCGATTGACCCCAATTGATAAGCGTCGTTGCATACAAAAGGCCGAGCTGAACAAGCATGATTTCACAGCGACAGCGAGGGGATAGGCTAGGCTTCGAAGGCAGCTACATTTAATAGGTACGGCATTGTCCGACAGATCTGTTGACACTCCAAGCCTACGCTCAAGTATCATCGTAGTACCAAGTTCATCAACCAACCAGCGCTCGTCCTCTATCAAGCCATCAACTTTCGATCCAACCAGTACCTCCACAACTCACCACCACCAATCAAACCACAAACCACAAACCACCCATCCAACCACCACCATGTCCAAACTCCTCGTCGTCTTCGGCGCCACAGGCCAACAAGGCGGCTCAGTCGTACACTACGTCCTCAACGACCCAACCCTATCAAAACAATACGCCATCCGCGCCATCACTCGCGACCCCTCCAAACCCGCCGCCCAGGCCCTCCAAAAAAAGGGCGTAGAAGTCGTGCAGGCCGATGTGGACGACAAAGCATCGCTAAAACGGGCGCTGAAAGGTGCGCATACCGTCTTTGCGGTTACGGTCTCGGTTTACGACGAGAGGTTGTATGAGAGGGAGTGGGGGCAGGGAAAGGCGATGGCGGACGCGGCTGTTGATGCGGGGGTTGAGTATTATATCTTCAGCACGCTTACGCATGTGGGGAAGGCTTCGGAGGGGAAGCTGAAGAATACGGGGCATTTTGACGTTAAGGCTGATATTGAGGCCTACATCGTACGTCTTCTCCTCTCCTCTCCCTCCTCTCATCACTTATGGCCATGGAGAAAGACTGACATAAGCACTAACAGCGCACCCTACCACTAAAAAGCGCCTTCTTCGCCCCCGGAAGCTTCATGCAAAACTTCGCCACCTTCATGGGCCCCCACCCCTCCGGCCCCAACACCTACGCCATCACCCACTTCGTCCCCCCCACCACCCAACTCCCCCTCATCGAAATAGTCGACGACACCGGCAAATACGTCGGCGCCATCCTCGCCGATCCAGCCAAGTACGAAGGCAAAGTCTTCTCTGCGGCCACGGCACTCTACACCTTTACCGAGGTGGTGGAGGCGATGAGTAAAGTTTCGGGGAAGACGGTGACGTATCAGCAGATTCCGCTAGAGACATGGAGGGGGTTTTTGCCGCCGGTCATGGTGGATTATATGACGGATATGTTTTTGTGGATCAGCGATTATGGGTATTTTGGCGAGAAGACGGCGGAGGAGGTGCAGTGGACGGCGGGGCAGGCGAGGGGGAAGTTGACGGGGTTGGAGGAGTATCTTACGAAGCATCCGTTGAGTTTTGAGTAGCTTCTGATGAGAACAGTATGGTAGGTAGGTAGGTAGACTGTAGGTGTCATCTACAGTAAACGCGAAATTAGTAACCCTGACGACGTACGTACTTTAGAAGTAACCTGTTACTGATGCATTGATTGATTCTTCATCGCTGCTAGAATGTTGTAGTAAAAGACACGACCTCACCATTGAAAGAACGCCAATAGGAATCGAACCAATTTTCCTAGATTGTGGTGGCTGTAGCGTTAAGAGGGTCTTGGGTTGTTTGCTGTAGGGTGAAGGGAGTTTGGGATAGAGGATAGGGCGGGTGGAGGAAGGGATGGGAGGACAACGACTGGCTGTTTGGTAGGTCTGTCTTTGTTGTACTGAGAGATATCAATAACGAAGGGAACGCAGGACGCATGAGGAGTGCGCTGCTATATCGATAGGTAGCCATTCATCAACAAAGGTCTTGGCAGGTATGATTGGGGTTATTAGGTATAGGCAAGTGGTCGCAACGTCCAAGGCGGATGAAGCATGGGCTGAGCGACTTCTTGGTGTATTGACGAAGGCTGCTGTGTGGTCCAGGTAGGTATAGGGCGGTATTGTGGATTTGATTGTTCGAAATCGATGATGTTCACGACGGAGTGGAGGAGGGCGGGGTTGAGCGATGTGCCGCTATGATAATGATGGCTGTTTGGTTGATACAGGCATCGATTATTATACTAAGGTCGTTTGCTTGATACTGATGGTGGTCGTGATGGGGGAAAGGAAGTATAGGATACAGGGATCCACTGTTGCGTTCGTTGTAGGGTTTCCTTTGAAGTCGGCCGTGAACGAGAAGGAGGGGATAGTAAGTATGGGAGAGGTAGATACACTAGAGTCGAAGGGTGACTTTGCGAGTGTTATTGTATCCATGGAAGCACCGTGCGGCTGCCGATTCATTAGCGAAGCGAGCAATATCCGATACCTGCATCTATGGATGAGATCAAAAATGATGACGGAGTCTACATACCAGTCGTGAGAAACTCCCATATTCAATGCCATCGAAAGCTTTTTATGCTGTGGAGATCAAGCGGTTGAATCACTGTAGGTCATAGCGAAAGTATTAGATTCTTTGAATTGGGGGAGAGCAGTATCCTCCTATACATTGGTTAGATCTCGGTTCCTATATAAATTAACAGATTATATGCTCTATTGTATCAAACACGTTGATGTACGAGGCATGAACGTTGAGCGGCAGGCTTTTTCGTCTCCAGAATCCCATAGTGTGTATCAACATCATCATCGTCACCTTCATAAATATCGTCACCATCTTCTCACATCACAGAAGACACATGCCCATCGACTGACCAAGCTCATGCTCGTCGTAGCAGGAAATCAAAGGTCGAGGCTTTCCCACCACAAACAGGATGATCTGGTCGGATGCTTTTCTGTATACACGCCAGACAGCAATGATTCCACCGGCAGATCGTACATTCAAACCCTTCGAACAGGTGGTGAAAATACTGCTTCTGACAGCGATCGCAAATCCTATACTTCCCATAGACGAATTCGGCATTGAGAGGTACCTTGACGACTCGAGTCCAGTTCATCGTATGGCGGTGGCCGGCACGACCGGTATCGACACAGGTTTTACAGTTGAATGAGTCGCAGGATGTGCACCACTGCTGCCATACATCGTAGGCAATCGCTGCCGAATCATCAATCGAACACCCGGGATGGAGTATTGAACGGCAACGTACCTTTGTTGCAGATACTGCATTTCATCTTTTCCGTGGGGTTTGGAGGATCCTTGAGTCGCATCCTGATGATCGCAGTCTTACTGCAACCCATGGGTGTAAGGAAACGTTCAATATCCGCTACTGCGTCGCCGATAAACAGTATTCCTTCCGAGTGCTTGTGCATCCAATCTACCTGAGGACCCGTGACTGTGGCTGTCAGCGTTGCTGGTCGACCAAGACGGATATTTAGAGTACCACAGCGAAAGCTTCAATACATACCATGCCCACAGCCTGGGAAAGTGCATCGCCACCAGTTTTGAGTCTGATAAACTAGATCATCCGGCATGTCTGTGGTTCGTACGGTCATCAAACGGCCAATATCATGCCCAGCGTGTAATTGTGACTCTCCGTAACAACGCTCACACATCTCTTGCGCTTCGTGATATTCTCTCTTGCAAGTCCGACATTTGTAAAAGTTGTTACCACTTTTTATTGCTACCACAAGTCAAAGTCAGTACATGACGGTACTTGGGGAAAGCCTTGGGAGCATTCCATAGATCAGTGATGTGGGTCGGTGAACCGACTGGAGACACCAACGCCGCGAAGACCTGGTCGATATCAGTCGCAAGGAAACAACATCACGTACACTCGGAACATCGACCACAATGCCCAAGGCATCCAGTAGGTTGAAAACAATCGCAACGATGATCTCCCGGAGGTATGACAGAATGGGTTGGGGCGATTGTTGCCAAGATGCCATTCCCCTTCCCATGTTCCAGTCGATGCTGGTACCACGGGAGGCGTCTATCTGAATGCTCATAGCAATCGTAGCAAATGGCTCGAGAACACACCAGACATTCAATCCGACATCTCACTTCAAGGGAACACTCAGAGCAGCTAGCGTGCTCTGCAACTATCGTCATGGACTGACTCCAGTGTTGATGCGAGAAGCGCACAAGGTGAGTAGCATGTGATATCGCATGAGAGCTTTGACAAATGCTACAAAAATGGGCGTCACATTCAACACAGTAGTACGTGGTGCCGTTGATTCGCACTCCTGAGTCACTGCTTAGTCTAAATCACGAAGGTGGGAAAACATGCTGGACGGGGAAGACTGATGAGCCATTGTCAGAAGGTAACTCGCATCGAGCATCACTCAAAGAGCATGAGTCGACAAACATAACTCGATCGAGCATGAATCGAACGAGCATAAAGCTCACCCTTGGTATGACACAATGTATGATGTGGGAGAAATGAGTCGGACACAGTCGAGTATTGAGAGCTCCAGAGATGGTAGGATAATTGGCTCACCTTGGAGACAATCCGCGCAGAAGGCTACGAAGACATCGTGAAGTGTCATTTCATCAAACATCCCGTCGAGCTCTAACCACCAGAGGTTAGTCTGCAGTCGATTTCCGTCTGTTCTCTGTTCACTTGACAAACCTTCCTCTGGCCTTATACCTAGGCGCTGGCCTCCGAGACTCAAATTGTTGACACAAGTTTGGACCATATCAAAGACGTCAGGGTGATCGAGGTACCTATCTGTATAAGATGCGATTTTGTTGATAGCTTGGTGCTCCTCCAAGCCAACGTCTGCCAGACCATGAAGGACATTGAAGCGATACAGTCGGCCATTCCTGATCATGTCATTGTTCTCCATTCGGAAATCTCTGTCCGTTTGTTCGGAGTCCACCACGATCTCTTTGAGACGGGTCGCTAGTGAGATGAGGTTGCCAGTGACAGCTTGACCAGGGGCAGCTCCAGTACCGATACTGAGTATCAGCCGGTCCTGCTCCGGCCACATGTCTCGTGATTCTGTATTTGCCGTACGAATTGGATTATTCTTTCCTGTCAATGCACCGTCAACAAACTTCTGGCGGCTGGGTCCTATTTCAATTGGCTCGAAAAAGGTGGATGCAGCAGATGTTGCGCGTGCTGCTTCCCAGATCTTGCAGATATCGAACAAGGGATCGTGACGTCTGGTCCTGTAAGATCGTAGGATCGCCAAACTGTGATTCTCAGCCCTGGTCGCACATACAAAGATTTTGCAGGCGTCTCCGTCTACTTCCTTAAGTAGTGCTTGCTCGGAGAGATTTTTGGACCAAATTGTCGATTTGATGCAGTCCTCTAGAGGTGTACTGCTGAATTTTCCTTGTGCATTCAAGAACTTGTAGACGCGTATAGGATTGGCAGGGTTATGAATCGGGGTGAAGATTGTCTCGGATAACAATGAATATGCTGATTCACATTCTTCGATCGACATATGCAGTCTACCAAGCATGATGGCGATGATCCTGAGCAAGTCAGTGGGAAACCCGAGAAAAGATGATGCGATCTTTGTGTTGAACGGATAGGCAGAACCCAGCAAGTCCATGTTGTGTAGCATCGTAATCCTTATACCAATTGGATATTTTGGAGACTCACCCTCCGGTACTCGTTCCTCCAATCATATCAAACTCTTGCCACGGGTCCAAGGGGGCTGACTCCATTCCCCTTTCCCTATTCAACTCCTGCATGATGTACTTCAAAATTCTGATAATTGATAGACCTCGAACGCCTCCGCCATCGAGGGACAGTATCTTGCGAACTCTTGGGGGGTCTCGCTGCGTCGTGGGAGGTCGTGAGGGTGACGGCCCTGGAGAAGGCTGAGGCGAAAGCGCGGGAGGTTGGAGAGCTGGATAATGGCCTGGCGAAGGCGATTTTCGCGAGGTGATGGAGGTGCTTGATAAGGATGGCTGCAAGGCTGGATACCTCTGCGGAGATGTAGACCTTGGCGACACAGCAATTGGTGGGGAAAGGGATATGGGGTGCTGTGGTAACAATTGCGATTGTTGCGGCGGAAGGAGTCTTGACGCTGGCTGTTGTGGAGCTGCAGAGACCGATGTGAATGGCATCGGGGAAGGAGTAGCTTCCAATGTCAGATTCTCCCGACTGGGCAATGGAGGAGGTACCGTAGGTCGTGTTGCATGAGTGTAGGAAGATGGCTGAGTGAAGGAATTTGCCTGAGTGTAGGCAGATGGCTGGTTGTAGGAAGGTGCCTGAGTGTAGGCAGGTGGCTGGGTGTAGGAGGATCTTGTTTCTTGGGCCATCGGCGGCTCATTCTCCCCACGTCTGCTCCCCTTCTTGAACATGGTTGACAGCGGCATCTCGGTATACTGGTGCCGTAGCTACCGCTGCTGGTACACGTCGATGTCGTTGCTTATTGCGCCCAATCAACCAAGATCTCGAGTCCAAAGTGCCAAGGCCAGATATTTCTTGGCACTCGACTTGAAATCGGGTCCAGCATTGCACAGCCGTCTTGCAATCTTGTGCTGAGGATAAGAAATGCTTAAGTTGATAGCTTACCGCTACTGGAATCAACAAAGGCGTAGGCGCATAGCATACTATTGCCGAGTATGTAAGAACGTCGGGACTGAGTCTTGAAGTTGTTTTTGGCAACGGGCTAGATCATGCGGCTGTGAGAACCCTCTTATCTTTGATGCCGAGAGACTCAAAGGTATAAGGTGGATTTAGATAAATCTACCCCCGCTTTATATCAAAAGACGTACGCCGAAGGCAAATGGAGCTTTTCATGACGTTGAAAACCCGCGGAAGACAGGGACGAAATGCTCGCGAGATAACCATCTTATATGTTGTAACACACCTGGGTATGGGTTGAGTTGAACGTCTAGTACACGAGACTCCTAGCATATCGAAATCTCAGAAGTGGATGAGACGCCTGACGAACGCTCCTTCTGGACGGTACCCCCGGGGCTCTCCTGCTCTTTGGTATGGGAAGGCTGACCTCGTCGACCCCTACGTCTGACAATGATTGTCCCTACGTTGGCGACCGACACAACACAAGTTCAGGCCGCCAGCCGCAGTTGTATGTCGCTCTCTGTTCCTTTGCTCGGTCGCACACCTTTGCTCTATGTTGCCCATTTATAATCTCCTCAACTCCTGATATAGCACTTACCTGAGCTGATGTGGTATGTGGTCAGGTGTGTTACTTCAGTATAATGCAAGAGCTGGACTCATCACCAAGTTCCGACGGAGTTATACGTGGCCATTTTGAGCTATCATGGCCATCCAGCTGCATAGTCTCACGTTCAACCCGAAATGATAAATAAATCAAAAACACAATCACACCAAGGACAGTTTATAATGCTAAACCTCTGCCTGGGAATTGCCAGAACTTTCTTGGTTCAGAAAGCCACAACCGCCCTCCGTTTCCCCCATCAAACTCAAATCCTCCATACCTGGCCTACTACACGTCCACCTTCTGGTCACCGTATGCTGGAGTCTGTGCATACATCATGGGCTGCCCACCATTGGGCGCAACATAGCCTTTCTCCACCATCGGCATCGCCTCTGCCGCACGTATCTCTTTGTCCTCCTGCACCAACGCGCAGCAGCCGCAGCAACAAGAGATTAGGCAGTCGTTGCATCCGTTGCTGTTAATGCCGTGATTCCGACGTATCGATCCGCGAGAGGACATCTGAAGCAGGCCTTGTGCGGGATTCAAGAACACGCAAAGAGCTGTCCAGCCCATACACTATATGGAAACAAGATAAGTAGGTTGATAAGGTCAACGCAGTAGGGAAGACCGTACGTTACCGTTGCAGGCAGAAGCGTACGGGTCGCCATCTTTGCGTGCTTGAGTCTTGCCATAGAGAATGCAGGGGCACCAGGTTGCGAGACAGCCTGGATGTACAGCTTTGTGAGCGGAAGATTGTAATCAGAGACAACAAAGCTGGCTTACACGTGTTTAGAGGCGAGAAACAATCAAAGAGCCCATACCGCCATGATCCTGACATCGTCTTCGATCGCACTGCAGTGTTAATGGTACTAAATTTGATCGTCGTAAAAATGGGGTTTGATGTTGCAGAGATGTGAGTCGCAGCATTGTGTCTCTGCTCTTAACGTCCTGACAGGATATTTGGATTGTGGTAGATTGCGTTGGGCGCCTGAGAGGCTGAAGTTGGCGGCCTAGGTAAAAGGATGGTTGCATAGCCCGATCATGGGGAATCTTCAGGTTACGGTTCAGCTGAGCTTCGTGAATAGAATTAGAACTTACTCAGCCTACGCAGTCCCTGTATATGAATGGGCCCGAATTTGAATCCTTTGGGGCAGTTTTCTTCAAGTCGACCTCGGGGATGCGCAAACCGCCCTGGAACGCACTGGAACGCCTTTGAAACGCCATATACCAAACGCTGACATATATGCCAATGTCGCCATGTGGTGGCGCGGTCCTTGGCGTTGTCAGCAATTCTGCTATGCAGCTCTCATTCCGATCAGCAACGCTGGCGCCTGTAAGCACTTTTAATAACCTTCTTCTCGATCGAATGGACGATGACTATGGATCGGTATCATTGCACATTTGATTATTTCTATGAGGGTGTTTGCAGCGGCCTTCACACCCTATCAGACCTTGAAACAAAAAAAAGGCTTACCCAGCCAGAACGGTCTTCGGTGTCCATCGACTACTGGTCGGCCACATTATCAAGGATATACGATGATGCCTCTGACTCAAGAGTTACTATAGGCCGGTTTCCACGTCATCGTACCTAGGCAAGCAGTAGGAGTACTCATTTAAAGACTGATTACGTCGTGTGAACACGATACACTGGCTTCCCTGAGATAGCTGCTACGGCTGCCGTGTCGTGGAACAAGGAGTCATGCGGTTCCAAGCAGCACCTCGCGATCACGGGAATATTCTATGAATCGATTATCTTTGGCATAGCGCTATCAATGAGGACAAAACACGACAATTACCAGACTATATCCATAGCGAATCCTGCGACCTATGGAGTTCAATTCCTGTTCATCACTTGGTCTTGATAACAAGGATATGATACCAGCGAAACGACTAAGCTAGCAGGCTCTTGAGGACTGACCCCCCACAGGCCTCCCGATCTCCCGCCTTGGCCTCGAAGCCAGTCTCACGATATCCATATGCTGGAAGTTCCGCCATATATCTGGCGACGTAAATCAAAACGCCAACTGCTCTTCCATACTAGGTAATGCGAAGATTGTTAGCATACTCATGTATCTGCCTCGGGACAGGGGGAACAGGGAATGGAAGATCATCACCAGACAAGTATAATCACTTTCATCCATTTGCAGATACAGCTTGCCGACTGGTGAATTGATCCGAAAGGTTTTCAGCTCCTCGTCTGGACGAAATTGCGCAATGTGAAGGAGGGCGGCGAAGAAGGTTAAAAAGACACTGTTGCGTTCTATCATGCTGGCTCCGGCGATTGGTTTGAATTGGACCTTGAATGGTGGTAATGTGTATGGTGAGTTGTTTGTCAAAGATGCCGCTGCTGTCAATGACCTAAGGTCGGTAGCATTCCACACTGTCGCTATATCGTCGGCTGTAGAGTTGCCTCCGGTTAAATTACCTTTCGGAACGCTTTGGACTGTCCGAACGGCTCCTTTATTGATCGTGATTAGGTCATCACTTCTGTTACTGAGACCCTGGTTGAGTCGTCCCCTCTGGTCCGCATGATTCTTCATATTGTCATTTCCACTAGGTAAGATCAAAACGTTCTTGGCCGCAATCTTGATCCTTCCTACAAGTCTGTCCTCCCAGTAAAGCTCTATTTGCGCGTTGTGGAACCTGGCATTGTCGACCATGTTGGTGACCGCAAGGTAGATTCCCCAAAGAAGAAATCGTGACTCCGTCCAAGCATAGGATCGAATATCCACTGCCTGGTAGCCAGGGGCACTATATGTGCGAGGAGCAAGCTGTTCAGTGATATCGTGGATGGAGATGGTACCCATGAAGAATAGGATGTTGAGGAATGCTGCGTTGATGGGGAGAAAAGTGGCATCAAGTTCTAAGCGGATCGTGAATCGTGGATCTGGTAGGTAGGATCTCGAAGGAAGAGCAGAAGGTAAGTCAAGAGGCGTCGCAGAGATTGAGGTCAAGACTGCTGAAAGGAAAACAGTAAGTATGCTTGACTTCATCTTGAAATCTATTTCAGCTTTCCGGCTTTGGCACCGAAGACTTGCAAATTCGTATGCTATCTCTGGTACGGACCTGCGGCGGCAATCAGAAGCGATGACATACTCCAAATAGTGGATTCGCAGCTAATGCGCTTCTAACGCCCACACACGACTGGCTGTGATAGGAGCGGCATGCGCATCGTCATAGTAGCGATACCTGCGCCTAGGCAAGGCTTACTTAAAGTCCTCGAGGAATAAGTAATTTTACAGGTCTTCCACCCACACTGATATCATGACAAGGTGAGTAATCAGAGGATTTAGCTGTTTATCTCATTCCTATATGTTTAGAGATCGAACCTAAGCAGTCAAGCGATAGAAAGACGACTTTATTATTCACGTATAGACTAGGCTTTCTTATTATATAGAATAATCTCTTTATAAACTCTCTAATAGATACTTAATATAAGATAACTTAAGTTAAGCTATCTAATAAGCTTTTATAGCTAAAGACGAGTTATAATATCTATTAATATTAATCCTATATATATTAATACTAAGTCTAATAGTACTAAAGTACTAGTAATATCTACTATTATTAGAACTTACTAGCGTTAAATTATAGATACTTTACTAATATTATCTCTATTAAGACTTCCTCTTAATATTATTATTTATAGTAATAATATAGTACTTTAATATTAGATAGTACTAAGTTCTTATCCTTTATATTTAATATAAGGAGGTATTATAATTACACCCTCTTTACTTATAATTATACCCCCTATTTACTTATATTTATACCCCCCTAGTTTAAATATAACTTAGGGCTCTTAAGGTAATATAACTATATATCTACTAATACGCGCCCTTTAAAGTAGTACCTCTAGGGCTACTAGACTCTTAAAGGTAGCCTACTTTATAATATACGCGCGTATAAGGGTATTATAATCCCTATACTTTATAATAGTCTAACTATTCTATACGGTAACTTTATAGAGTTTATAGTAGCTACTAGTACCTAAACCCCCTAGAAGTAGAGGCGGGTATAAGTAGGTATATAGCTACGTTACCTTAGAAGCTCTAAGTTATATCTAAACTAGGGGGGTATAAATATAGGTAAATAGGGGGTATAATTATAAGTAAAGGGGGTATAACTATAATACCTCTCTTAATATAAGAATAGATCTTATATTAATTTACTACTACTTTAAAGTATACTATTATATAATTTTTATATAATAGTCTTAATATTCCTAGAGAAAATTAGAAAATCCTTATATAATTAGTACTATAACTATTAATATATCTCTAGATCTTTATAATAATCTAAGAAGTCTTAGTATAATAATTAAGACTTACTTACTTACTAGGTCTTAGCTAGAATAAGTAGGGTAAGTAGAATAAGTAGAGGACTACTTAATACTACTTATATAAGTAGCTTAGAATAAGTAGAAGTAACTTAAAGCTATTATATAAATTCCTATATCTATATAAATAGTAATACTTTTCTAGTAGATAAAAGCTTTATACTTAACTTATATTATCTTCTTAATATAATTAATTAACTATTATACTTAGATAGTTAAAGTTTTTAGTTTAGTTTAATAAAGTCTATCTTATCTTATCCTTAATACTCCTCTTTATTAAATACTAATCTAGTTAATTTAAAGCTATCCTCTTAAGAGGTAGATATAAGAAGAACTCTAATAATCTTATAATAAGTACCTAGTAACTATCTAAGCTATTTAAATATATTATAATTATACTTAATACCTTTATTACTATTACTACTTCTACTACTTCCTTCTACTTATAATATACTTTAGGCTAATAGCTCTTATTTATAAGAGGAGGTTATAAGCTATCTACTTCTTAGATATAATAATAAGAATATACTATTAACTACCCTAGTAAAGAGGAGGATACTTAAGTAATAGAGAAGTAATTAAATAAAGTATAGATTAGTTTAATAGCTAAGAGATATACTTAGATAAAGTAGTTACTATCTTATACTATTAATATACTAGAAAATACCTGTAAAAATTCAAGATTCTTCTATTAGAAAATTAACCCTACTACCTAGTATTTAGTAGGTAAGATAAATAGTAGGAAGTATATTAGATATATTAGTAGGTAGCTAGCTTATATATATAAGTATTAGCTATATATTATATATATACCTATTCTAATAGCGTTTTACACCTAATAATAAGATAGATATTTCCTTTTATTAAGATTAATATTAGATATATTAGTAGGTAGATATTAGATATATTTAGATTAAATATATTAGATTAGTACTTTAAACTTAAGTTAAGTATCTAACTTAACTCTTAGCGAGTTAATACTAAATTCCTAGTCTAAGTATTTAAGTTAGTACTAATAGTTAGTACTAAGTATTTAAGTTAATACTAAGGGGTAGTACTAAGTATTAGTACTAAAGTATTAACTTAACTCGCTAAGATATTAGTTCTACTTATATAATTTTACTAAGACTATAATATTAGGAATATTTTTTAGTTATAATAATATTTTCTACTATATATAAGACTTACTAAGATATTACTAAGTATTATTATTATTACTAACTAGGTAATTCTTAATAGTAAATAAGGTAGTAGCTAATTAACTATCTATATAGAAATAATTACTATAATATAACTAATATTTTCTATTTATATTATTATTATTACCTAGGTAGTACTTTTAAGTAAATAAGGTAATATAAAAAAGTAATATATATACTTAGAGAATTAAGAGGACTATAAAAATTATAATTATAAAATAATTTATTTTTAGAATAGTACTAATTTCAGAAAAAATCTAGGCTATTTAACTAATTTATTAGTAGCTTAGTATCTTAGTAATACCTTAATAAGTTAGGTTAGTTTAATCTAACTTATTAAGGTATTAAGGGCTTTTTAAGTTAGTACTAATTTATAGTACTAAAATCTAACTTAATAGTTAGTTTAGATATATTAATAGGTAATATAAATAGTAGGGTTTTTAACTTATAAATATAATAGTATTAGCTAATATAGTAATATACTAATCTAGATTATACTAATAGTATTACCTACCTAGTAATAAGATAGATATTTCCTTCTATTTAAACTAATAGTAGATATATTAGTAGATAATATAGTAGAATAAGTAATTAGTAAATAATATTAGGATTTTTATTATTTATAATCTATATTCTAGCTATTAGTATATAGAATTTAGTAGGTAAATCTACTTATTCTAATATATCTTTTAAACTACTATACTAATTTTAATATTTTTTAGATCCTTAAATATATTAAAATAAGTTATATAACTTAAATTAAGTAGAAAATATTAAGTAGTATTAGTATAAATATAAGTAGAATATAAAGAAGTATTAGAATTTTAATATTTATACTAGTTCTAGAAGGGGAATTAAAGTACTTATAACTAATTAATAAGATATAATAAGCTTAAGGTCTTAATTCCTAGATATTCTATTATAGTAAGAAGATTATATAAAGGAGCTTCTTAACTTCTTAATATATTAATTAATAGCTTATTAAGATAAGATATAGTATTCTCTTTAAGATAAGTTTAGTATTACTATAATATAATAAGCTATTAGTATAATAATTAAGTAGCTTATATTATATTTATATTTTATACTCTACTATCTAACTACTTAAAGTTAATAAAAGTAGTTTATATCTAGTTTACTAGAAGAAACTATAATTTATAAAAGAAAACCTTATCTTAAATTCTATTTACTATTATATTTTTAGATTTTTAGATATTATATATTACTTTATCTTATACTCTTTATATTATTATTCTCTTCTTTTACTAGGGTTATCTACCCCTTTACTCTTTAATTAGATCCTATCTACTCTTATATAACCTTAAAGAGTTATTCCTTTATTAGTATAAACTAGCTAAGTATACCTTATTAAATAACCTACTTAATTACTACCTTTAACCCCTTTAAAGTTAATACTATCTAGTAGAAGTTACTTAACCCTAGTTTTTAAAGTATTAACCTCCTTCTTTTTATATAATTAGAGTAGAATATAAGTATATACTCTATATTCTAATACCTTAATCTATATTTATAGCTAGTACTATTAACCTTTAATACCCTTCTTTTATATAAGAAAGTATATAGTCCTATTTTCTTTATATATAATTAGATACTTATAAAGCTCTTAGCTTTAAAAAGCCTTATATAAAGATTAATACTTATCTTCTAAATCTCTCCCCTTTATATTACTATTCTTATATAACTAGGAATATCCTTTAAATATCCTAGCTACCTCTCTTTTTACTTCTCTTTTACTTACTTCTTAATCTCTTTAAAGATAAGGTTATCTCCCCTTATAATTCCCTTACCTTTAAGGCCTTAAGCTACTATCTCTATATTTCCTCCCTCTACTATTACTAGACTAACCGCGTCGAGTTAGTACTTTAAACTTAAGTTTAGTACCTAACTTAAGTCTTAGTAATTTAATACTAAAATCTAGTACTAAGTACTTAAGTTAATACTAATAGTTAGTACTAAGTATTTAAGTTAGTATCTAGGTAGGTACTAAATATTAGTACTAAAGTATTAACTTAAATTACTAAGACTCTAGTTCTACCTATATTATTTTATTAAGACTATAATATTAGGAATATTTTTAGTTTATAATAATATTTCGTACTATATATATAACTTACTAATAGATTACTAAGTATTATTATTATTACTAACTAGGTTATTATTAATAGTAAATAAGGTAATATAAAAAGATAATAGCTAATTAGCTATTCCTATAGAAATAATAACTATAATATTACTAATAATTTCTATTTATAGTAGTATTTACTATTATATATATAGTTTACTACTATATTACTTAGTATTCTATTATTATTACTTAGCTTAACCTAGGTAATTCTTTAAGGTAATATAAAAAGGTAATATATATTACTAGGGGATTAAAGGGGGTATTAAAATTCTAATTAAAAGAAATCTATTTTTAGTATATAAGTAATTCTAGATTTTTTTAGGATTCCTTACTATTTATTAGGGGCTTAGTATCTTAGTAATACCTTAGTAGTTTAAGTTAGATTAACCTAATTTACTAAGATATTAAAGCCTTAGTAAGTTAGTATTAATAGCTAGTACTAAGTATTTAAGTTAGTACTAAGACCCTAATCTAAGTATTTAATTAGTATAAAATCTTAGTACTAAATCCTTACTTAATAGTTAGTCTAACTATTACTTAAAAGGCTCCTCTTACTTAAAACTACTTCTCTTTTATTTAAGTCTTTATAAACCTCTTTTCCCTTTTCTTTAATTAATAGATAGATCCCTTATATTATTAATATATATAGTACTAATTAATTAAGGCCTATCTTTATTTATAAGACCTTTAACTCTACCTTTAAGCTTTAACTAGAGGATAAGAGGGTAGGTAACCCTTGTAAAAGAAGAGAGTAAGACTATATAAAGAATATAGGATAGAGTACTATATAGTATCTAGAGATCTAGGAATATAATAGTAAATAGGATAGGAGATAAGGTTTTCTTCTATAGATTATAGTTTCTTCTAGTAAGCTAGATATAAACCGCCCTTATTAGTTCTAAGTAGCTAGATAGTAGAGTATAAAATATAAATATAAATATAAACTCTACCTTTAATACTTATATATTAATTACTTTAAAGGATTTAAGTACTATTCTTAAGTACTTATTTTATATAATTTCTAGTATTATAATATTAATCTACTTTACTTCTAATATTTTTTTTATATTATATTATTATCTATTATATAAGTTATTATTAGCTAGACTATTATATTATAAATCTATCTTATTCTACTAAGTATAATATCTTATATTAAGCTAGTAATTAATAAAGCTAGCTTTTATATCTCTATCTTTAATCTTATTTTATTAATATATAAGCTCTACTTTAATTTACTATTAATATAAAGTTTAAGGAATCTTATTAATACCTTTAAGTATATTACTACTACTTTAAAATCTACTATTACTTTTATATTAAACCTCTTTAAGTTCTTTAATAAATAGATTAACTTATACTTATAAAAGGTAAAAGTTACTTTATATATATTTACCTAGTAAAGGTATATCTTATATATCTTTACTAAGATCTTATAATTCTCTTTAATACTTCTATTATATACTATTAAGTAGATATTATTAATAAAGTATTTAATTTATACTTAGAGTTTTATTTTTATATACTCTTTTATAAGTAGAAAGTTAAGAGATAGAATTTAAATAGGTAATATTAGTTTTTTTTAAAGGGTTTTAATTTCTATTATCTTTATTCTATTTATCTTCTAGTCTAATATAATTATTATAGCCCTTTTTATTAGAAAGCTTTATATCTATTATATAATAAGAGTTAAAATCTCTTTCTTCTTTAAATTATATAATAATCTCTTATAAAAGATATTATTAATTACTCTTATAGTATCTAGTAATAATATACTTACTATATTAAATTTACTATAATTTTATATTATATATACTACCTCTATTATTATCTTAAAAGATATTATTATTAATCTTCTCTTTTTTACTTTTATCTATTATAAGGGTAGTAGTTTATATTTATTTATAAGGTTACCTATCTTCTTTATAATAATTACCTCTAATACCTTTCTTAAGGTTTTAAGTAGAATAATTAAATAGTATAACTTTAATTTTAAGTAGTCCTCTTTCTTTAATATCTTTAAGATAATTATATTAACCTTCTTAAACTCTATTAAATAATATCTAACCCTTAGATAAGCTTAGAATAAGTATATAAAGCTAGGTAGTAGCTTCCTCTCTACTATTTTTAAGAATCTATTTAAGATCCTATCTATCTCTAGTACTTTATTCTATTTTAACTTATTAATTACCTTATAAACTTCCTCTTTAATAACCTCTATATTTATTATTAAGGGTATATTATACTAGAACCCCTAGATATTACTTAAATCTACCTTTAAGGGTAGAGGGAAGAAGGTCCCTTAAAGGCTGATTTATAAGGCGCTAAACCGGTCTCGCGTAATAATATGTATATCAATACGTCCCCCGCTATATGTACCCTTTATAGAGGTTCCATGGCCCACTGGAAACAACATATCGTGTGGCGTTTCTGAGACTTCCTGCGGAGTATACCATTGTCATGGCATCTACATCTAAAGCCTCCCCTCTTGCAAACTTAACCCGCTTGACGCCCACGACCCTGCTCTACCATCCTCCCGAACATAACACCACCTCGCCCACCGTTCTCCTTCACACCTAGATGAATGCTTCTCAAGCTCACATACAATTCTACTTCCAGAAGTGGGCCGCGCTCATACCCACAGCGCGCATCATGGTGATCTTGGGAACGGTGCCAAACATGGTGTACACACCAATCAGCACGCAAAAGCGCAATCTTGGAAGCGTGATCTCTGCCTTGCGCGCAGAGCCGGACTCGCCAATCTACATGCACCTCTTTTCGAACTCGGGCGCCCAGAGTGCAAGTGTCTTGCTCCGCGCGTTCAAGGGGACGTCGTCCGCTGAAAGCCAAAAAATCCTCCCAGTCAAGGGAATCCTGTTCGACAGTACACCTTCCCGCGGTACTTACAAATCCGCGTATACTGGCATAAGCTTTCAGATTCCACAATCTCCATTGTTTGTCTACATTCTCGGTTTGGCGTTCATTCACGCCCTTGTCTCGCTGATATGGATTGTGGAGAGGGTTTCTGGTAACATGAACGTGTTGAGTCAGTCTAATAGCGATCTTGTCGATTCGCGCCTGGTCCCTAGGGGTATCCCTCGGGCTTATTTCTATTCTCGAGAGGATCGTCTGGTGAGATGGCAGGATATAGAGCATCATGCTGCTGTGGCGGAGAGCAAAGGGTGGGACGTGAAGACGGATAGATTTGTCAAAACCGCTCATTGCAGACATGGCAAGGGCGAGGGCGAAGAGAAATACTGGGCTGCTGTGAGAGACGTGGTCAACGCATCAAACGCTCCGGCTGGAGGGAACCACAACGCAAAGCTTTGATAGCACCTGCACAAGGATTATGAAGGACGTGAACCCCCAGCAAGGACTTTAGGAGGAGCCGGGGTTTTGATGAAAGCACGAATCTGTAAAAAGCATGTGACATACGAACCTGAAATTTTAATCTACAAGTCCGTCAATCTACTACTAAGAAAGAAAGCCCCTACTTGTCTCTCTATACTGCGAACTTATCTCGATCCTAAATTTACTTCTCTATTAATAGCTACTTATAAGTAATATTTACTAATCTACTTCTCTAGCCCAAGCTTAGTACTCTTTAGATTTCTTAAAATATTTGTTCTTTACATAAAAATTTGCTATGCTAATATTATAAGCCTTCTTTCTTAAATTAAGCTTTATAATAGCTTAATAGGAAGTTAAGAAAATTACCTATTCTTAGAGGTCGTTTAATATTATTAAGTACTAGAAGTACTAAAAGCTAAGTTTATAACACGTAACTTACTATAAAGTATAAACTAAATCCTACTCTCTACTTATCTAAAATCCTATTTATTAAGTATAGCTATATCTTCTTACTATAATAAGTTAACTAGTATTACTATTAATTCTATTCTTCTTAATACTAACTAGTTATAAATTAAAAGCTTAGGTTAAGCGTAGGCTAACTATTAAAGCGAGATCTAAGTAGTAAAAGGATTTACTAGGTAACTATTTATACTTAGTAGCTATCTAGCCTTATAAGGCTAATCCCTTATAAACCTACTCTATTATAATCTAAAATATCTATTTCTTACTATAAATCTATAAAATAACTATTTAAAGCTTATTAGTAATTTAGGGATAGAAGCTTATATTACTAGGGGTAGCTAGAAGTACCTTAAACTATTAAGTATAAGTACTAGCTCTTAAATACTAAAGGCTAGAATTTATAATATTATATTATAGTTTATATATATAATAGAATTAGTAACTTTTATTATTATATATATATATATAATTATCTTTATAAACTTATATTATATTATTATTTATACTTAATTTATATAGTACCTTTTTACTATTAACTCTAATATTATTAACTTAAAATATAATAGTAATATTACTCTTATAATAATAATTATAATAGTTTATATATATAATATTATTACTAACTACTTCTTAGTAAATAAATAAATAAATAAATAATTTATATAATTATAAAGACTTATAATCTTAATTATTACTTAGTCTTAACTTAACTTCTCTATTTAATTATAAATATTTTAAGAACTTTTAATACTTTATACTATTATTTATAATAGTTTTTAGTAGCCTAGTTTAGTAATATTATATAATAGTACTATTCTTCTTTATTCCTAACTTTTTTATTTAAGTTATATATATAAGGTCTAGCTCTATCTTTTATTACTTTATTACTCCTTTAACTTTAGTAAGGTATTTATTACCTACTACTTTAAGCTTTATATTAGTATTAATAAGATCTTAGAGAACTTATTTATTAAATAATAGTTAGTATATAATTAATATATAACTCTAGGAAAGATAAATATCCTTAATAGTTATTATATCTTTTTACTTTATAACTATAATTATTTATAAAGACTAGGTATAATTAGAAATTATTAATATACCTAGTTATTATAATCTAATTAAGATTATACTTTATTATAAATAACCTCCTCTTAGCTTTATTTCTACCTCTATTTTTATTTCTCTTTATCTATCTACTTCTTTATTAGTTAAGGTAGAAGAGAAGTTAGGCTTTAAGAGGGAAAAGTAGCTTAATACTAAACTAACTTAGTTAACTTAAGTTAATTTAAGCTTAAATATTACTAACTTATATTTTATTAGTACTATTTAGTATTTCTCCTATTCTTTAATATTAATTATAATACTTTTACTAGTATATTATATATTAGAGTACTATTTAATAGAGTCTACTACTTAATATTAACTTCTATTTAAATCTAATAATTTATTAATTTTCCTTTTAAATTAACTTTAATCTATTAATTAAAGGCCCCTTTTTATTTCTATTAATAAAAGTACTTTCTAAATTTTAATATTATCTTTAAGATAGATTATTAGAATCTAACTTATAATCTAGATTATTAAAGTTATTAAGTAAGTCTTTAAATATAAAGTTTATAATTTCCTTATTATTATAATCTTCTTTTATATCTAAAATTTAGATAATAATAGTATATAATATATAATATATATAACTCTAGCTTAAAGTCTAAGACTTTAATAGATAACCCTTTTATACTATTAAGGGTAAGGGAGTAGTTAGGTTAGCTTAAGAAATATATATTAATAGGAGACTTTAACCTCTATTACTTAAATTAGAATAATAGAGGTAGATATATATATTATAAAGTAGTAGATATATTAATAGATATTATAAAAGAAAGGGAAATAACTCTTACTCTATTAAAGGATATAATAATTTAAAGAATAAAGAAATTAAAAAATACTATTAATTAAATATTTATAATAAAGGTTATTAAGTAAATACTATTAAAATATTATATTAAGTTAAATCTTTATTATAAGTTTAATTATATTTTAATATATATTAAAGTTAGTCTTAAAGTAGAGGTAGTAGCCTTATAATTATAAAGGATATAAAAGATAGTAGACTTAAAGAAGATAAAGAGGTAAATAAGCGCTCTTTAATATTTATTATTAAAAGGGGAGTAAATAATTAAAGAGTAGATAAATAGCTACTTAACTAAAATACTTTAAAGCCTAGTAGAAATTATAAAAAAGTAGTATTATAAGTATAATCCTCTTTAAAAGTAAAGTCCTTTTAAAACTTAAATTATATAAAGGTTAGAAAGATAATATTAAAGTTTAAGATAAAATATAATTATAAAAGAAGTTAAAGGAGTTTAATTAATTAATTAATAAGTTATACTTATATTTATTTAAATTATTAAAAGATAATTATAAGGGCTTATAAGTATATTATAGTTACTATTATAATAGCTAACTTATAAGGGAAATTATATACTTATACCTTATAAAGGTCTAGGTAAAAACCCTTACTATTTCTATCTCCTTATAACTTTTAATCTATTTCTCTTTATATTATATTTAACTCTTTATACTTAGTACTTATATTTATTACCTTATTATCCTAGCTTCTTAGGGCTAGATTATATATTATAGTAGTAGGTATTATTTTAATAGTAAGGACTTATACCTTAACTTAGTTTTAATATAACTATATTATTATAAGTAAGAACTAGCTTAGTATTCTAGTTTAAATTATTAATTTTACTATCTACTTTATCCTCTTTATACTTATAAGTATTTTATAGGTATTTAATATACCTAAGATATCCCTTAGCTCTTAGTAGTAGTTATAAAACCTAGGGTAGTTAATAAGGATATATCTTATATTTTACTTATACTAGCTATACTTATAACTTATAAATATAATACTAGGGACTTTATATTAATATAAAAAGGCGGCTAGCCCTATCTTCTCTATTCTTATCTATATAAGGGCGGAGCTTTTAACCTTTTAAAAGCCTTTATAAAGGGCCCTCCTACTAGTTTATAAGCCTTTAAGCTAGGCGGGGGGATAGTTCCTAGCCCTTAGTCCTACCTAGTATTCTTCTTATATTACCTCTTAGGAGGACTTCTACTAATAGTATATCTTCTTCCTAATCTCTTAAGGGTATTAGATTACCTCCCTAGTTATAACCGCGTTCTAGTTATCTAGGTATAAGGAGTATAAAGCCTACTTATTCTTCTCCTTTATAAGGGACTCTACTACCTTTCTCCTCTTCCTTTAAAGGAGTTTAAAAGTATAATAAGAGGCTTTAAAGATTAAAGGAAGAGTATTAAAGAAAGTAAAGGTATTCTATTTTAAAGAGGTAATATATAAGGTATCTTAGATACTTAATAGACTTTAAAAACTAGTTAAATAAAATTAAGAGAGAAGTATACTACTATAAAACTCTTAAAGTTCTCTATCCTTAAGAAGGATAGAGAAGGTCTTAAAATAAGATTATTTTAAAAGAAGATAGAAGTCCTTTAAAAGACCTTCTTCCCTCTACCTTTAAAAGTAGATCTAAGTAATATCTAGGAGTTTTAATATAAAATACTTATAATAAAAATATAAAGGTTATTAAAAAGGAAGTTTATAAAATAATTAATAGGCTTAAATAAAATAAGGTATTAGGAATAAATAGAATCTTAAATAAGTTTTTAAGGATAATAAAGAGGAAGTTATTACTTAATTTTACATATTTATTTTAAGTATATCTAAGCGTTAGATATTATTTAATAGAGTTTAAAAAGGCTAATATAATTATCTTAAAAAAGTTAAAGAAAGAGGATTACTTAAAATTAAAATTATATTATTTAATTACCTTACTTAATATCTTAGAGAAGGTATTAAAAGTAGTTATTATAAAGAAGCTAGATAACTTTATAAAGAGATATAAGCTACTACTCTTATAATAAATAAAGATAAAAAAGAGAAGGTTAATAATAATATCCTTTAAAATAATAATAAAACTAATATATATAATATAAAATTATAATAAATCTAATATAATAAGTATATTATTATTATATACTAGAAAATACTTATAGAAATTTAAGATTTTTACTTAGAAAAAGTATACTTAAAAGTATAATTCTTTTATTTATTAGTAAGTAATAATAGTTATAAGGTAAATTTAAGTCTAAATATAATAGATATTTATATAAACTTTTATAGATACTAAGACCCCCTTTAAGTATTATAAGAGATATAAGGTAAATATTACTAAAACTATTAATTTTAAATCTAAGGAATTATTTATAATAGTTACCTAGTACTAGAGTATTAATAAATAGTTATTAGGCCTATTTATATTATAACTCTATTATAATATTACTATTTAAGACTAATAGGATATAACTAAGTATATTATTATTAGATAACTTATTATATTAGTTATTATTAGGAAAAGATATTATTATTATTAAGATAGAAGTATTAAAGACTAATACTATCTACTAGATACCTAACTAATTATAAGATATCTAGTATAATAATATTCTATTCTACTAATAACTTCTATACTACTAGACTATTTAATATAATTCTTAAATTATTATATCCCTTATATTATAATATATCTTTTATACTCTTATAATAATTATTAATAGTCCTACTAGATTTATTATATTAATATAAAGGAATCTATTAGATATAAGAGTTAGTATAACCTAGTATTTATCTAGCCCTTTAAAGTTTAACTAGTATTATTTAATAAATTAAATAGTAGAATAGCTTATTTTTATTATTAGAAAGTCTAATATTATAGTTTAATATAAAGATATAACTATATAACTAAGTATAGTATTAAGCTATTTTTATACTTCTAATATTATAATTAGTATTCTTATAAGCTACTAAGTAGCTATTAATAGGATCTAGGTATTAATAATAAGGTATAACTAATATATTAGGAGTAGTCTATCTATTATCTAATAGTACCTACTTATATATAATATTTCTTATTATTTAACTAGAAATATATATAGGAGTTTTAAGCCTAATAATATAGAAGTTTCTTTATCTTATTACTTATAATAAAGTTATATATAATTAATTATAATTAAAAGTAAGCCTAGTTTATAAGTTAATACTTATATACTTTATTAATTAGCCTTATAATTTATTAATAGTTATAGTAAATACTAGTTAAATAGAGTACTACTTATAAATAAAAGGGGTAGGAATCTACCTATTATTTTCTTTAGATTATAACGGCGTCTTAAATAATATTACCTTCTCGCTATTATAAGTACTAATTATAATCTCCCCTTTAAAGATATATTTATTATATCTTATTACTTATAATTAAGTCTTATTATATAAATATAGTAGATTAAAGTTCTTTAATAATATAACTAGTACGCCTAGCTTAATATATAGCTTATAAGATAGTAGGGAGGGTTTATAAAACTTATAAAAGTACTTAGAAGGGAAGAGTTTATTATCTTCTTCTAATATAGTATAATTAATACTCTAGTAGATTATTATATTACTAGGGATATATAATATTATCTTAGTATTAATACTAGTAATATCTTTATTAGTAATAATAAGAATAGCTTATTTTAATAGATAAACCCTTTAAGAGATATTTATCCTAATATTAGTATAGATATTCTTAACTAAATTATTAATAGTATTTCCTAGGATATAACTATATTTCTAATATAATATATCTTTATTAATAGTAGGGCTTTTCTAGATATTAATACTATTACTAATAGTAAGAAGATTACTTATAAATAGTCCTATTTTATAATATATAGTATCTATTAAATTAGGATTATTAAGTTACTTATTAATAGTAAGATTTAAATATATAACTTTATTCTAGAAATAGGCCTTTTAAAGATACGCTTTAATAACCTAGCTACTAGATCCTCTTAGAATAACTAGGAGTATTTATTAGAAGTCTTTATAAAAGTAGACTACCTTACCTTTAAAATAAGCCTAGTTATTATTATAAATATCTTAAAGGCTATAACTAATAGCTTCTATATTATATTAACTTTATATAAGAGACTTATTTTAAAAGATAATATAAGCTTACTTAATTAGCTTAGTAAGGTTAATCCCCTTTTTAATCCTATATAAAGAGGTAGTATTAGAGTCTAGGGGTATCTTAAATTATAAGTAAGTAGTTTAACCTCCCTATAATAGTATTAATATAATACTAGAAGATACTACTACTAAAGTAACCTTTTACTAGAAACGTAGCCTTTTTATAATAGGATTTTAAATTATTATCTTACTAGTCCCCCTAGTACTATTAAAGAAGAATAGAGTACTTAAAGTATTAAATTTATTATTAGTATTAGTATTAATAGTAGTAATAATCTAATTAGTAGTATAATATTAATTAGTATTTAACCTATTTTATAAGATATTAGCCTTATTAAAAGTAATTTAATAAGATATTTCTTCTTATAAAGTCTATTTAAAATATTATTAAAATTATTAAATAGGATAGTTAAAATAAGTAGGTTATATTAAGCTAGATTCTTAGTATATTTAAGGATTAATTAATATTCTACTTAGCTATTAATTAAGTAAAAGGTATACTATTCTATAAATAACTATTACTTATAGTAATTATCTAGTATTTAAAGTATTAAAAAATCTTATTATAAGAGGTATAAGTAATTATTTAAGATATACTCCTTATACTTATTTTATAATATAAGGGTATTAGTAGATTAGAGTTTAATTAATACTAATATAAAAAGATTATATAACTTATAACCTCCTTAAAAATCCTTTCTCTTATTAAGGATCTTATTAGTATATCTATTATTTTTATAACCTAAGCTTTATATAAGCCTCCTTCTATTTTATTAACTAGCTATCTACTATCTAGAAGTTATTAAAAGATATAGCCCCCTTAATATAATAGAGGAGTAGTTAGTAATAATAGAGATCCTTTATTTTAAGACTAATAAAATTAATACGCCTAAGAGTCTCCCCTTTTTTATAGATTTTCTATTATTTATTTCTTTTATTCTATATAAAGAACTTAGGAAAATCTATATATAAAATAGTTAAGTAGATCCCTTATAATAGCTAGATATTTTCTATTCTATTTTATAAAAGGTAATAGCTAACTATTATTATAAGCTTCTTTAATAAAATAGTTTATATTAAAAAACTCTATTAATATAGTCTTATAAAGCTTATTACTATTTATTAACTTTTATTTAATAGCTTTATTAATAGCCTAGTTATTAGCTAGTTTAAAAAGGGTATACTATTAATCTAGGAGGTAGATTTATAAACGCTTTATATAAGGCTTTATAATACTTATATTAAATAAGAGTATCTTCTAGATAGTTATAATAGACTTAATCTAGTAAGTAGACTAATACTTTATAATCTTATCTACTAACTCCCCTTACTATTATAACTAGTTATTAGGAGTAGGGTTATTATTATTACGCGTATAATTCCTAGTAAAGGAGATATTAATCTAATTAAGTCCTTTATAAATATATTTATATAGATAGAAAATAGATTTAATAGAGTTATAAATCTTAATATTAATATAAGTATTATATTTCTTTAATAGGTATAAGTTATAAGAGATAACCTATCTATTATTAATAGAGGAATTAGGTTTAAAGGGGCTAACTAGATATTTATAGAAAGGATAACTTCTATTAAATATAAAAGATATCTCTTAGTAAAAATCCTTTAAAAAAGCCTTATTATAATAATTCTTCTCCTAATTAAAATATCTATTACTAGGGACTTTAGTATAATAACTATAAACTATATATTATAAGACTAACTTATATAATATATTATTATCTTAGTAAGGGGGGATAAATACTTAAATAATACTATTAATATTACTAACTATCTAGATCTAATCCTCTTCTTATATAATAAGGAGAATATAAATATATAAGAGACTTTACTTCTAAAACTTAATAATATAATAGTAGCTTATATAAACCTTAAAGATATATTACTTAAAGAAATCTCTTATTAACTCTTAAAGCTTCTAATTAAAGATATAAGTAATTAAGTTATAATAGTACTCTAATATCTAACTAGATACTAGTAAGCTTTAAATATTAGGCTACTTAGAATTATATATAAAGGTAATAAAAAATTTAGGTTTACCCCTTTTTTAAACTATTATTATAGTATCTTATATTCTCGCTTTTATAGTATATAAGCTTCCTAGTATTATTAATAAAAAGATAGTTACCTTACTACTAATATCTTTAAGCGAGATATCTAGATTAGTACTAAGGCTATCTATTAAGCTAGAGTAGTAATCTACTTAAATAGTCTATTAATTCTAATAATACTAATTTAAGTTATTAAGCTCTATTAATATCTAGATATTAATAGCCTAGTAATTAAATAGATATCTACTATTAATTATATAATTAAAGAAATTAGACTAGATCTAGATATTAATTAGCTAATTATTTAAATTATATTAATTATCTTCTAATTAATATCTAAATTATTTAAAACTATTTATAACTAAGTAGATTTAAGTCTAGAAAATAACTAGGGAAATATATTAAATAGTCTTACTTATATCTATTTTATATAAAATTATTATCTTATTACTTACTAAGACTTATTATAACTTTAAAGTATATACTTACTAGTAATATACTAGTCTAGTTCCTACTTAAAGTTACTACCCTCTTCCTACTCTAGTTTATTATTACTACTAATTAAGGTATACTAAGCGAGTATACTAGTAATATAGTTCTATTATAATATATATAGTAGATAATTACCTAGAAGCTAGTAGCTAGTTAATAGGAGGTAGTTATACTATCTTATAAAGATAAATAAATAATAACTATTATTTATTTAAATACTACTAAGGATTTAGTTATAATTTATTTAATTTTCTTATTCTAAATAAATAATAGTTAAAACTTAAGCCGATTCTTTTAAAAAGTATATTATTAGAAAGCTTAGACTTAGCTTTATAAAATAATACGCTTATATACCTTATTAGGCCTAGTCTCGATTTTCTAGAATTTTTAGAAAACTAGGAAATTCTTAATATTCCGCCCCTAGTAAGTAATCTACTACTAGTATAAGCTTATTCTCTCTTACTTATTCCTTTAATTATATATAGAAGTAAAATATATAAAAAATATATAAGGTTATAAAGCTATACTTAAGCTATCTAGCAAGCTAATTTTTAACTTAAACGGATAGGGTTAGCCTAGGTTTCTATACTTAAAAATAATAATATTCTTAATTACTTAGGATACTATATAATAAATCTAGATTTAAATTAGATACTATATATAGATTAGATAGGGAAAAATTTTAAAAAAATAAAGAAAAAAGAACTAGTTATATTAGGTAAGATTTAAGAAAATTATTAAGTAAATACTATCTAGTAGAGAATTCTCTAGTATTCTTAAGGTATATTATCTTTAGACGTATAATAACTAGGATATCTACGCTAAATATAGATATATATATATATTTTTAGAATCTCTAGAGTCTTAAATATATCTTAGAGTTATAATATTTATAAAATATTTATAGTAAAAAATTATATTAGAATTATAAGATTAGAGTAGGAACTAGACGTAGGAATATCTTAGCTACTCTTTTACCCGCGTAGGAGGGCTAGTTAGTTATAATAACTTTAATATAACTATTAAGGCCGCTAACTTCTAATATTCCCTTAACCTACTTTTTTTCTCCTTTCTAGATTATTTATTAGAAAATTAATATTCCTATCTAGGGCTGAAATCTAGATAGGAAATTAACTTATCTCTTTCTAATATAATAGATTATATCTTAATTCTTAGAGATACTAGCTTTCTAGCTTACTTAGAGTATAAATACTTTATTCTTCCTCTTAGTCTTAACTATTACTTTTAATATACCTTATATAATCTTTCCTTTAAAATTAGTAGATAAATCCTTACTAAGGCTAGAAAATATCCTAGCCTTATTTAAGAGGTATCCGGTATTAAGGACTCTAAGATTCCGAGTACCTTCCCTTTCTTCTTTCCTAATCTAGCCTTCTACTTAGATAGGTTAGCGTACTAAGACTATTTCTTTATAAGTAGATCTACTCGAGTTATATTAAGGTATTATAAGGACTCTTATAATTAGGAAAACCCTAGAGGAAAGGGGTGAATTCCTAAGGGTTCCTTAGTTATTATTCTATAGAAATCTAATATTTACTACTAATAATTCTTCTACTTAGCTTCTAGTTATTCCTACTTTAGAGTAGACCTTAAACGATCTTTTTTAGGGTAAGAAGCTAGGCCTAGAGAGGCTAGTTTACCTAGAGATATTAAGGATAAGAGAGAGGTTAAAAATTACTTTAAGAGATCTAGGTCTTCTTCTAGGAATTCCTAAGGTATTTAAGGGTTATTTCTATATAAAATAGTTATACTAATAGTATATATAGATATCTCGAGATAGGACCTAGAATAGATTATACTAGACTTAAAAGTTCTAGCGTATTAAAATACTTAGATACGAAAAATTTAATAAAATCTATTTAATAACTTAAGTCCCTAGCTAGAAAGGACTTAATAGGGCTATTATCTAGAAGGTCTAGATAGGCTCAAGTTACTAGAGCTAATAAGGGAGTTAAATACTCCCTTATTAAAAGTTATCTAGCTAGCTTTTAATAAACTAGCCTGAAAGTCTTAAGAAACCCTATTAAATATAAGTGTTTTCGCACGTTTTAAGATAGTTTAAACTAAAAAAAATTAGTCCTAAGCTAAACCCTTTTAAGCCTATTAGGATCCGAGTTAAATTTTAACTTATTCTCGTAGGTAGAAGTAGGTTTTCAGCTTTTTTATTAGAACTTAAGAGGATTTAAGTTCTAGTAAATTTCCGAGGTATTCTTTTACCTCTTCTTAATAACTTTCCTACTAAAAGTTTATCCGGATTACCTCCGATATTAATAATATCGAAAAATTTAAAGAAACTATTTAAAATACTAAGTCCTTAAGAAATAAGGATTCTTCTAGCGAGTCTAACTAAATCGAGACTAGTAAAGAAGAAGAAGATGAATTTAATATTAAAGAAAATACTTAAATCCGGCCTAGAAATACTAGTAAGCTTTCTAGTTTATTTAAGCTAGAAAAGTCTTTACTTAATTTCTCGATTTCTCTTCTTAACTATTCTACTTCTAAAGACGAATACGAGCTCCCCCTAGTCGACGTACTAGCCGTTCTAGGACTAGACTAACGTGGGTTTAGAGGTCTAGATAGCTACCCCTCGATTCTATTATCTTTTCTAAAAATTAGCCGTTTTCTCGTTCTTCGACTTACTTTCGAAAATTCTTCCTATATTAAGGATGACCCTAACGACTCGGATTCGACTTCTAGTACTTTTAGTACTCCGGCTTAACATTTTTCTGAGGCCTTAGGGTTAGGGTTAGGGTTAGGGTTAGGGTTAGGGTTAGGGTTAGGGTTAGGGTTAGGGTTAGGGTTAGGGTTAGGGTTAGGGTTAGGGTTAGGGTTAGGGTTAGGGTTAGGGT